>Ga0307515_10000547_pt1 | contig 88787 bp, 54 predicted proteins | sample 17_EM_MG_FD_194513 | JGI IMG/M metagenome (GOLD analysis project Ga0307515, IMG submission 194513) | Populus trichocarpa ectomycorrhiza microbial communities from riparian zone in the Pacific Northwest, United States - 17_EM | ecosystem: Host-associated > Plants > Roots > Unclassified | place... | reverse complement strand
CACCGGCCCGCAGCAGGCACAGGGCGGTGGCCATATGCGCGGTGGACAGCGCCCGGTCGTCCCCGCCGGTCGCGGCCAGTCGCCGTGCCCTCGCCGCGTGCACGAGGCCGGCCGGCGCGTCGCCGAGCACGTTGTGGATACTGGCGGTCCAGGCGGACAGCATCGCCTCGTCCGTCGCGGTGCCGGGACGCGCGGCGCCGCGCGCCAGAGCGGCGAGGGCCGCGCGTGGCTCGCCGCGGAGGTGATACACCTGGCCGATCCGCCAGGCCAGGCCGGGATCCCACGCCTGTCCCGCGGCGTCGGCCGCGGCGGCGAGCATCCGGTACGCCTGTTGCCCGCCCACCAGATCCCCACTGTGCACCAGCGCCTCGCCGAGAAGCAGCTGCACCCGGGTGTGGTGTTCGCCGGCCCGCGACGCCCGGATCAGGTCGACCACGCCGGACGCGCCACCGGACGCGAGGATCTCGCATCCGTGCGCCATCAGTACCCGCGCGCAGGCATCGCCGTCGCCCGCGAGCTGGCAGGCACGGGCCGCGGCGAGCGGCGGACCATGCTCGCCGTACCAGTCGGCCGCGACCCGGGCCCGCACCGCGAGGGTCGGGCCGGCACCGCCGACCCGGCGGGCGACAGCCGCCACCACCGGAACGATCTGGGCGCCCGCCTGCTGGAGCACGCCGAGCCGGAGCAGCAGGGCGAGCATCCGCTCCGCATCCCGATGGCCGAGCCCACGGCACAACCCCGTGGTCAGCGGGGCGAAGTCCGCGGCATCGCACACCAGTCGTACGACTTCCGGGGGCAGCGGACGCAGCACCTCCTCGGCGATGTAGTCGGCGAGCGGGGTGCCCGGCCCGGCGACGAAGTCCACCAGCGGACCGTCAGGCACCGTGTCCGCGAGTGCTTCTCCGGCCAGCCGGACGAGGGCGGGCCACCCCGCCGTGGCCTGATGCACCTCGGCGGATCGGGCCGGCTCCCGGAGGCCGTACTTCTCGGCCAGCAGCTCCGACACCTGTTCCTCCGACAGCGCCAGGTCCCGCGGCCCCAGCTCGACGAGGTCGCTGCGGCCGCGCCAACGGGCCAGCGGAGCAGCCAGCGGCCACCGCGAAGACAGCGCGACGCCGATCTGCTCCGGCAGGTCGTGGGCGGTGGCCAACAGATCCCGCGCGAGCTCGGCCGGCAGGCGGGGCAGGTCGTCCAGGACCAGCCAACCGGAACCTTGCCGGCACGCCAGGTCCGCCAGCCCGCCGGCGGCGAGCGCAGGCACGTCGGCGCGGGGATGCCAGGTCGCGTCCAGGCCGGCCAGCGAGGAGCGGAGAGCGATGGTCTTGCCGTACCCGGCCGCCGCCACCACAACCATGCACCGAGGCCCCATACGACAATGGAGGAAAGGCCCCGTCGACAACGTACGCCGGGAGCTGTCCGATGCCGGACCCTGGCCCGCTGTCACTCCGGAAATGCGCCGATCACCACAGGTGATCAGGTGTGGCCCTGCGGCGGGACAGCCGTTGTTCATTGCGCTGCGGTGTCAATGACCAGGCTGGGAGGCGTACCCGTGCGAACTGCTCGAGGGGATGCGCCCAGCTCGCGGTGGCAGGCTTTGTTGAAGGCCTGCAGGTCGCTGATTCCGACGGCGGCCGCGATTACCGGGATGGACAGCGTGGATTCGCGTAGCAGGTGCAGGGCCCGGGCCAGTCGGCGGCGGCGGATGTGGGTCACGACGGTGTCGCCGGTTTCGGCGTGAAACAGCCGGGTCAGGTGGTTGTGCGAGATGCCGGCCGCGCGGGCTACCGCCGGCACCGCGAGCGGGCCGGCCAGGTGGGCTTCGATGTAGGCGATCGCTGTGGCCACCGCCGGGTGGCCGTCCCCCGGAGCCGATGGCGGGGTCAACTCCGCCACCCGCCAGAGCACCGCCCACACCTCGGCTGTGGCCCGAGCCGGCGAGTTCGGCATTGCCGTGATGGCCTGCAGCAGCAGGTTGGACAGCATGGGTACGGCGGTGCCGGCGTCCTGCATCAGCGGCAGCGTGCGGGGCTCGCCGGTTTCCGATAGGCGCAGGTGGGCGTAGAGGTGCTCGGAGCGCCCACGGTAGTGATAGTGCACCTGCGTGCCGGGCGGGATCAGGCTCACGTATCCGGGGCGGATGGGGTGGGTGGCGCCGGCGACGGTCAGCTCGGCCGAGTAGCGGTAGAGGTGTAGTTGCCAGAGGTCGGGCAGCAGGAAAACGTCGTGCCGGCCAGTGGTGCCGTGCACGCCGAGGCCGACGCTGGCGACGCGGGGTGCGGCGTCGAGCCACACCGGGACTGTGTGCATGATGAAAATTTACCAGTAAAGGTGAGTACAACCCACGCGCTTGCAACCTTGCTTCGCCTAGCGTTGCCGCATAACGACCAGCAATGAGGGAGAAGAGGATGCAGCTGCTGACCTCGGTGCAGATGGCGCATTTCGTGGCTCACGGGTCTCTGACCCTGACCTCGGTGGTTCCGGCCGAGATGAACGCCGAGGCGATCGGCGTGCTCTCCGCGGGTATCGCGCCGGTGCCGTACGGCACCCCCGTGCCGGAGGCTTTCGCCGCCGGGTCCTTTCCTCGGCGTCTGGTGGATCTGCCCGCGGTGGCGGGGGCGCTGCACAGCCTGGTCGGGCCTTCTCCGAACGTCGATCATCATGCCGTGCACATTCGCCTGCCGCGGGAGGGTGCCGCGCAGCCGCTGCACGGCGACGCCATCATCGACGTCCGGCCCGACGCGTTCGACGTTCAGCTCATGTATTACCCGCACGAGGTGACCCTCGACATGGGCGGAACGCTGAGTGTTCCGGGCAGTCACCTGCGCCGGACGAACGAGAGCGATACCGGCCGCTATCAGAACCTGCGGGGGCAGACCCGGCTGGTGTGCCCGGCCGGCACGGTGGTGCTGCTGCACCACGGGCTCTGGCACGGTGGCCGGCGCAACGACACGGACAAGCCGCGGTACATGTTCAAGATTCGCTTCAATCCGACCGTGCCGCAGATCCGGCTCTGGGACACCGATGACCTTGCCGATCCGGCCGTGGCAGCGGCGTTGCGCACCCAGTTTCCCTGGTACGAGCAGGCCACCGGCCGTCTTGAGTTCTACAACCGGGCCCGGATGTGGCGGGCGTTGACCGGCGACGAGACCTTCGACCTGGATCACTGGGTGACCCGCGTGACCAACCGTCCGCGGCCGCTCGCCGCCGCCGGCACCGATCGGAGCAGCCGATGACCGCGCCCACCGACCGCATCACCCGCCAGCAGGTCCTGGTCCTGTATCTGGACACCTCCGCGCTTGACAGCGCCGTCGTCGGGTGGTCGTGGTACGACGGCACCGGCCGGGCCACGCCGACGACGGGCGACAGCGACGAGCCGCCGTACGAGACCGGCGTGGCCGCGTTGCGGGATGGCTGGCGGCTCTTTCAGGCGGCCCAGTTGATTCCGCCCTACCCTGGCCACGAGTACGACGTCTCGTTCCTCAAGCACGAGTTCCTGTTCGAGAAGCTGGTTTCTCTTACCTGACGCCCGATCGACCCGCTACATGCGAGCTTTGAGGACGTCGACCTCGCAGCCCGGGACGAACGGGTCGAAGCCGTGTTCGGCGAGCCAGCGGACGTTGAGGAGGCTGCGCAGGGACCACCAGGCGCGGATGGCGGCCGGGTCGGCGGGGCCGTAGCCGGCGGGGCCGTAGCCGGCGAGGACGTCGGCGAGGCGGTCCTCGTGGCCCAGCGTCAGCGAGGCGAGGTCGAACATCGGGTCGCCATGGCCGGCCTCGGACCAGTCGAGCACGCCGGTGACCCGATCGCCGTCGGTGAAGATGTGGGTGATCTGGAGGTCGCCGTGGGCGAACACCGGGGTGAACGGGCGGAAGGCGGCCTCGGCGACCGCACGGTTGCGGGTGACCAGGTCGTAGGGGAGGACGCCGTTCGCGACGAGCAGCTCGCACTCGGATTCCAGCTCCGCCCGGACCAGCGAGTCGGCGCTGCGGCCGGGGCGCGCGGGCAACGGCGCATCGTGCAGGGTGCGGGCGGCGGCACCCGCGGCGGCCCAGGCCGCGGGCGAGGCGGGCGACGGCTCGCCGAGGCGGCCGAGGGCCTTGCCGGGGAGAGCGCCGAGCGCTATCACCGACGGTTTACGCCACAGGATCGGGGCCGTCGGGATCGGCGCCGCGGCCATCGCCTCGGCCTCGGCGTCCAGGCGCGCCGGGTCGGCGTCCACCTTGAGGAAGACGTCGCCGACGCGCAGCGTCACCCGCTCGGAGTGAGCAACCACGACCTGAACCTCGTTCACACGGGCCAGTATCGCGGAAAGTCCGGGCGGCGGCCCGCGCTTTATCGCCCGGGCGCCCACCACCGGAATCAGGCCACCACTCAGCCGTTGGTGCCGTCGATCTCCTCGCGGAGCCGGCGCTGCTCGGCCTTGCTCAACGACTCGCCGTCGGTGACGTGCAACGCCCATGGGATCGGGCACGGGCCCTCGTGCTCATGGTCGGGGCACAGCGTCTCGACGAGGCGATCGGTCAACGCCTCGACCTCGGCGGAGGTGGCGATTACCGGGATCGTGATGCGCCACAGCGGGGCCGCGCCGGTTTCCGGGCTGGTCACAGAGAGATCTCCACGCGAGGGGAAGGAGGCCGGCGCCGGGCAGTCGGCGCCGGCCTCAACGAGTCGGATCAGTTTAGACGAACGCTGTCATCACGGCCCACAGCCGCAGATGCTGCCGTAGGTGCCCCACCAGACCGCGCCCCGGAACGCGATGCCGCCCGTCCAGCGGTTGGCCCGGCGCATCCAGTCCGGAGGGTTGCGCTGGTGGATGACGCGCGGCGTGTAGTTGCCGTCCCACCACTGCTTGAAACGGTTCTTTGTGCACTCGACCGCCCGGCAGTGCTTGGTGCGGCAGCCACGCGGCGCCTGGGAGGACGCATCCTTCTTGGCGTCCTTGACGGCGTCGCTCTCCGTCTTGCCGCTTCCCGCGCCCCAGACGTAGCCGGTGCACTTGGCGTCGTTGCCGACCAGCGCACACTTCGCCTTGCATTTCCACGCCTGGCCGTCCAGGTCGAACTGGTTGACCGGGTCGGCCGGGTAGCCGTAAAGGTTGTCGCCGCCGCCGTAGACCGGGTCGAGCGACAGGAACCGGCCGGTGGCCGGGTCGTACAGCCGCACACCCAGCACCAGCAGGCCGCTGGCGGTGTCGCCGGCGCGCTGCTTTCCGCCGACCCAGCCGTAGCGCACCGGGGTCTGCCCCGGGCGCGGGCCACCGTTCTCGTCGTAGTCCAGCGCGACCGGCGCCACCGTCGTGTCCAGCGGTAGCTGGAGCGCGACGTCGCCGTGGACGCCGGTCAGTTGGAGCACGGTCTGCCCGCTCTTGCCGGTGGTGGCGGTCAGATCGCCACTGGCCGACGTGACGTTTCGGGTAACCGTCCCGGCGGCGTCCTCCACGACCCAGCGCGGGTTGTCGCTGTCGCTGCAGTAATGGTTGACTCGGGTCGCGGTCGTGGTCCACGAGGTGCCGCTGCCGGTCGCGGCGACCGTGGTCCGCACCCGGTGGGCCGGGTCCAGGGTCCAGGTCTGCCGCTTGGTGCCGGCGGTCTGCTGCTGCGGCAAGTCATCAACGAAGTACGCGACCGTGCCGTTGCCGCCAGCCGTGGTGGCTCGACCGAAGGCGTCGTAGACATACCCGGATCCGTTCAGCCGGTCCGCGCTGTCGTACGTGTAGCTGGTCGTGGTGCCGCCGCCGGCCGGGCAGTCCACGCCGGGCGCGCCGGTCGCGGTCGTCACCGACTTGCGGTTGCTCCGCGCGTCGAACGCGTAGCCACGGTTGACGCAGACCGTCTCCGAGGTGTCCCGGACGCCGCTGAGCCGGCCCACGGCGTCGTACCCGTAGTCCTGGGTCGACCATCCGGCGTGGCTCGCCGCCTGGTCGTGGATCGTCCGGGTGACCGCGTCGGTGTAGACCGACACGCCGTCGCTGTCGCGGGTGTAGGTCCGCGCCACGGCCGAGCCGATCGCATCGTCACGGGTCCGCAGGGTGTAGCCGCCGGGCAGCTTCTCCTGCGCCACTGTGCCGTCCGGGTCGTACGCCGCCTCGAACGTGCCGGCCACCGAGTCGGTGATCCGGGTCGCCAGGCCGCGCGGCTCGGCCGCGTGGTCGTAGGCGTAGGTGACCGTCGACGGCACGGTGTCGGACACCTTGACCGGCCGGTTCAGCCGGTCGTAGTCGGTCGTGGTCCGGCCGCCGTCCGCGTTGGTGTACGAGAGGATCCGGCCGAGCGCGTCGTAGACCTTGGCGATGGTGCCGGCAGTCGGCGACACGGTACGCACGGCGCGGCCGGACGCCGCGTCGTATTCGGTGGTGACGGCGGGTACCGCAGCGCCCGTGCCACCGGTGGTGGTGACCGTCGTGGGCCGGCCGGCCGGGTCGTAGCCGGTGCTGGTCACCCGGCTCACGCCGGAGACGGTGTCGGTCACCTTCGCCGGGTTGCCCCACCAGTCGTACTCGGTGGTGCTCGCCGGGATCGCCGCCGGGTTGGACCCGCCGCCGGTGACCGCGCCGGCCGGCCCGGTCGAGCACAACTGGTCGGCCCACTCCGGCCGGCCCTGGCAGGCGCCGCTGCCGGTGGCGGACCAGTACGTGGTGACCTGGGTCGCCGAGTCGGTGCCGCTGCTGCCCGGTGAGACCTGGCGGATGGCGTGTCCCTGCGTGTCGTACTCGGTGCTGGTCGTGACGGCCAGGCCGTCCGGGTCCTTGACCGTCCGGACCGGCAGGCCCTTCAGCCAGTCGAAGTCGGTCCGGGTGACCCGGGCGTCGCCCAGCGCCGCCGGATATTGCAGCACCTGCGCGCCGACGGTCGTCTTCGTGACCTGGTCACGCACCTTGGCCGTACCGTCGGTCGGCCGGCCGGCGTCGAATTCGTTGTCGGTGCGTGCCCGGGCCGCGACCGAGGAACCGGCCGGCAGGACCGTGGCGCCACCGCTCTTGAGGTCGGCGGCCAGCTCGACCCGGCGCAACGGCTCGAGGTCGCTCAGCAGGCGGGTGCCGGTCGGGTTGTAGGTCGAGCTGGTGGCGAGCAGTGTGGCGCGTTCCGCCGTGGACAGCCCGCCGATGCCCAACTCGGCGAGGGACTCCACCTCTTCGGCGGCGCGGGCGAGGGCCAGCGACCGGTTCGAGGCGGTCAGCTCCCACACCACGTTGCCGTTGCGGTCGTGCTCGGTGGTGGTGATGTGCCCGCCCGGCACGACGACGTTCGACTCCCGACCGGAAGCGTCCAGGTAGTGGACGGCGGCCCGGCCGTAGTCGCCGGCGGTCAGCGAGCCACCGCTGTGCGCCGCCGGGACCGAGTCGGCCAGGAAGAGCGCGGTGGCGTCGGTCGGCGCCGACTTCTGCCCCCAGGCCGCGACGTCGGCCGCGCCCATCGGGTACGGCGCCTTGCCGCCGGTCATCGGAACCTCGTAGACGAGGCTGGTCACCGCCTCGCCGTCGACGGTGGCGGTGCTGCCCGGGGCCAGCGTCGGCCGGGACAGCGAGAGCAGCCGGCCGCCCTGGTCGTACGCGAACGTCCAGGCCAGGTCGCCGCCCTGGGCGAACTGGGTGACGTGACCCGCGGCGTCGTACGCGTACCTGGTCTTGACCGCCGGGCTGATCTGTGGGTTCCATGCCTCCCGGAGCCGGCCCGCCTCGTCGTACAGGTAGCTCTGCACGACCTTGGCGGTCGCCGAGGTGGCGCCGGGCTCGGTGGCGTAGAGCCGCAACTCCTTCACCTGGCCGGCGACGTCACCGAGCGTGGTGCCGGTGGCCGTGGTGGTGGTCGCGTACCCGTACTCGAGGACGCGACATCCCTTGGTCGTGGGCGTGGATCCGCACGTGGCGGCGGACACGGCGGAGGTCGGGCCGACCACCCGGGCGGGCCGGGCCACCTGCTTACCACCGACCGTGACCGCCTCGGAGACCACCGTGGTGGCGGTGTTGGCCAGCCCGTCCAACTCGGTCTTCTGCAGCTGCCAGGTGAGCGACGTGCTGCTCGGCTTGACGAACGTGCTGACCACGCCGTCGGTGTCGGCCAGCGCGAAAGTGCCGGTGACGCTGCCGGTGAGGGTGAACTCCTCGGCGCCGGGCTCGGGTACCCAGCCGGTGCGGTCGGCGTTGGCGGTGAAGCCGGTCTCCTCGCCGTCCGCGGCGACCAGCGTGACCGCGGTGTCGGAGATCCGCCGGAGGTGCGAGGCGTCGGACTCCGGCAGCATCGCGATCGTCCCGGCCACCCACTCCTTGCCGAAGATCGGCGCCTGACCCTCCTGGGTGGCTCCCTTGCCGGGCACCCGAGAGGACGCAGTCCGGGAGGCGGACAGCGCGAACGCCGCGGCGTCCGTCTGAGTGATCGTGTAGTCGCCGGTCAGCAGGTTGGCCGAGCCGGGGCCGAGTTGCTCGGTGGCCGCGCCGTCGGCGTTGCGGTCCACCACCACGGTCAGCGGGTTGCTGCTGCCCGCGGCGCCGTTCGGGCCGGTGAAGTCGGCCTTGATCTGCACGGTGCCGTCCGGGTCGACCGTGTCGGTGGCGTTCCACACCAGGCTCGCGGTGCGGCCGCCGGTCAGCGGCACCGGCTGGGTGGTCAGCGGGGTGCCGCCGGCCAGGATGTGCCCGGCGGGGATGACCACCCACGGGTCCGCTGCGGAGCGCCGCCAGGAGAAGGTCGCGGCGGCATAGCGGGCCTGGTCGGCCTGGGCGGAAAGCGGCACGCGGCGGGCGGAACGCACGCCGTCGTCCGGCTCGGTGAACCCGCCGGGGCCGACGTTGAGCGGGTAGCCGACCGGCTCCGACTTGTTGTCCGCCCGGTCGACGGAGCGGACCGAGAAGGTCTGCTCACCGTCGCGGGCCGGGGTGACCGGGATCGGTACGGCGGTGGCCGCTCCCCCGGTCGCCACCTTGGCCCAGGCCGAGCCGTCCAGCGACCACTCCAGCCAGTTGTGGTCGGCGGCCGGCGGGGTCACGGTGATGGTGCCGATCTGGCCGGCGCCCTTGACCCACTGCCCGGTTGGGTAGTCGGTCGACACCACGCCGCGCGGCGCGGAGGGTGCGGTGGCGTCAACCGTGAAGTTCTTGAACGCGGACCACTCGGTGTTCCAGTGCGTGCCGTCGAACGAGGTGGTGCGGAACTTGTAGGCCTTGCCGTTGGTCAGCACGCCGGCCGGCACGACCACCGACGCGATCTGGCCGCTGGGCACGAAATTCGCGAGGTAGTTGGCGCCCACCTGGGTGTTGGTGACGGCGTCGTACACCTGGAAGGTGGCCTGGATCCGGTCGCCGTTGGAGTCGACGATGGTGTCGCGCAGCGTCGGGGTGACGGTGTTGACAACGTAGGCGCCACCGTAGGAGAAGTACGGCGGCCCGGCCTCCTGCTTGGTGCCGTTACGCGGCCGGTAGTTGTAGGTGACGATCAGCTTCGGCACGTTGGTGGCCGCGTTCCCGGAGTTCACCTGCTTCCACTCGGCGGTCGCCGCGGACGGCGCGCGCAGGCCCATGTGCGAGCGGGTGTTCTTCGCCGACGCCCAAGTGGACACCAGCGTGGTGACGTCGGAGGTGATCCAGCCGTCGCCGCCGCACTCGGAGCGGCCCTTGGTCTGGGTGGGCGAGGCGAACAGCTCGTTCCAGGTGGGCTGGTTGGCCCAGCGGGACCCGGTGGACGGTGCGGTGGTGTCCCAGATCTGCCAGGTGGCGGCGCCGCAGCCGGTGTTGCCGGAGTGGAAGTTCCACAGGCTGACGTCGGCGTCCAGGACCAGCGAATCGGCGATCGGCGCGGTGTTCCAGCTGACGAAGGACCGCGCGTAGCGGGTGCTGCCGTCGGAGTTGGTGGTGCCGGGGTTGCCCCAGTCGAGCTCGGTGCCGGCGGACCAGTCGACGGTCTCGCCTTGCTGCACGTAGGTGTCGAAGACGTTGCCCAGTGCCGCGGTGGTCGGGTCGACGGTGACCGGGTAGCGGGTCGCGGGGTCGGCCAGGAAGGCCGGGTCCGGGGTCAGTACCAGGTCGACGGAACCGCTGCGGGGCACCACTTTCAGCCCGACGGGCGCGCGGTGGGTGCGCTCGCCGGAGACCGGGTCGGTGGTGGCGTCCCACATGACCGGCGCTGGCATGACGGCCCGGCGGCGGGCTTTCGCGTCGGTGAAGACGATGCTGCCGTCGGCCTGCGGGGTCACCTTCAGGCCGGGGGTGCTCAGCGGCAAGGTGTACGACCAGTCGGTCGCCGTAGGCCGCTGCTTGATCACGGTGTACTGCTCGAAGCCGGTGCGGGTGGCCTCCACGACCACGTCCGCGCCGGGCACGGCGTCGGGATAGGTGGCGGCGGTGCCGGCCAGCACCGGCTCGGGCAGGCCACCCTTCCACTGCAGGGCGATCCGCTGGTCGCCGGCGCCGACGGTGGCCAGGGTACGGGCGGCCGCGGTGCGTGCCTCGGCCATCGACCGGGCGCGGGTGCCGCCCTTGACGCCGAGCCGGAGCCCGCCCGGGTGCGCCTTCGGGGCGATCGTGCCGTCCGCACCCTTGCGCAGCGTGAGGTCGATGTCCGTCCACTCGCCGTCACGCTGGAAGCGGACCGGGCCAGACGACAGCTCGGAGGTCAGCGTGCCGTCCGGGTTGGCCCACGTGGTGGTGGACTCAAGGCGTTCGGAGCGAGCCTCGACCCGCTTGCCGGAGAGCCGGGCCAGGACCCGGGCGGACGGGAGATCCCCGGCCTCGCTCGCATAGCGCGGTGCCGGCGCCTTCGCGGGTGGCGGGGCCGCGCCGGCCGGCGGCGCGGCCGGCGCGGCGACGCCAGTCAGCAGCAACAGGGCCGCCACCGGTAAATAGGCTGATCGGAACGGGCGCACCGATTCCTCCACTGTGGAAGTTCGAGCAGCGGGGAAGGGCATCCGGATGGCAAGCATCAGGAGGAACGGGGCATGGCTGCGCCCGTCGATACCGCAAACTCCCCGTTGCGCCGGAGCGGCGGTATCGCCCGGCGGTCAGGAGTTAAGCATCACTCCGCGTCGAACGCAAGGAAACTTCACGTGACGACAGGCGAGATTGCATCGATCGGTCCGTATGCCGTAGGTCGTGGGTCTCCGCCGGTTCGGTACCGGCCGGGCCGGCACCTCAGGCGGCCCGGGTGGCAAACAGGCGCTCGAATTGCGCCTTGCCTGCGTGTTCCAGCCAGGCCGGGAAGGTCAGCAAGGACGGGTGCCGGGCGCGCAGCGTGGGGATGTCGGCCTGCCAGCCGCCGAAGGTCTTTGCCCGTTCCAGGTCGTCGAGATCGGCGCCCAGCCGCTCCAGGGTCTCGCGGGGGATCGGTGGCAGGTGCAGTTGCCGGCCGGTGGCCCGTTCGATGGCGGCCACCGCGTCCTCGCGGGTCAGCTCGTCGCCGGCGAGTTCCAGGGATCGGCCGAGGTAGCGGTCCGGGTCGGCGAGGGCGAGGGCGGCGAACTCGCCGATGTCGGTGACGGCGATCATCTGGATCCGCGTCGTCGGGGCCACCGTCCGCAGCACCGAGAACTCGCCGGTGACGCCGTAGTGGGCGTCGGCGTGGTTCTCCATGAACATCACCGGCCGCAGCACCGTCGCCGGCAGGCCCAGTGCGGCGATGTGCTGCTCGATCTCCCACTTGGTGTTCCAGTGTGAGATGCCGCTGCCGCGATCGGCGCCGCCCACGGAGGTGTAGACGAGATGGCGTACGCCGGCGGCGAGTGCGGCCTCGGCGACGTTGACGCCCATCCGTACCTCGCCGTCGTTGAAGTGTGGTGCGCTGTTCGCCGGCTGGACGCTGAACACGCCGTGCGCGTCGCGCATGGCGGCGGTCAGGCCGTCGCGGTCGTTCATGTCTCCCGGAACCAGGTCGGCGCCGGCGGCGTGCAGGGCGTGTGCCGCCGGGGTATGCGGGTCGCGCACCAGGGCGCGCACTCGCCAGCCGTCGCGCAGCAGGCTGCGGGCGGCGGCGCCGCCCTGCTGGCCGGTGGCGCCGGTGACCAGAACGGTTCGAGTCATGAGATCCTCCTCGGATCGGCTATCCTTGGCTGCGGAGCACTGCTCCGAATAGTTGCGGAGCAGTGCTCCGATTGTCAACCCTGGAGGCTTTCGCATGCCGGCCGAGCAGGTGCGCGCGGACGCCCGCCGCAACTACGATCTGCTGCTCAACGAGGCTCGGGCCGCCTTCGCCGAGCATGGCACCGAGGCGTCGTTGCGCGATGTCGCGCGCCGGGCCGGCGTCGGGATCGGGACCCTGTACCGGCACTTCCCGACCCGGGAGGCGTTACTGGAGGCGTTGCTGCGCAGCAACTTCGACGCGCTGCGCGGGCAGGCCGACGAGCTGCTCGCCGCCGACGAGGCGCGGGAGGCGTTGCTCTCCTGGCTCATGCGCCTGGCCACCGGCTCCACCGCGTACCGTGGCTTGCCGGAATCGGTGATGGCCGCCCTGCGGGACGAGGGCTCGCAGCTGCACGACTCCTGTGTGGCCATGCGCGCGGCAGGGGGGCGGCTATTGAGCCGCGCCCAGGCCGCGGGTGAGGTCCGCGCCGACGTCACCGCCGACGAACTGCTGGCGCTGGCGGCCGGCGTGGCGTGGGCGAGCGAGCAGTCCGGCGGCCCGGCCGACCTGATCCGCCGGCTGTTGTCGCTTGCCATGGAAGGCCTGCGCACCGGTCCGTAGCAGCGCCAAGTCCGCCGCGCCTTGCACGCTCTCGGCCAGACCAAGCTCGATGGCCTCCAGCAGGCGTGTACATCGATGATCGCGCGGGCGGTCAGTCCAGGATCAGGTAGGCCACCGGCAGGTCGACGGGGGTGGGCTGGCTGAGGTGGATGGTCAGGGTGTCGGCGTACACATCGATGACGGCCGCGGCGACCGCGACGCCCGGCACGTACGCGCGCGGCGTCGCCAGCGCGAAGCTGCTCTGCCGATTGCCGAAGTAAGGCAGGGCGGCGCGGTCACTTCCGGCCTTGACCGTGATCGTGCCGGCGCTGGAGAACGTGGTCCGGCCGGTGAAGGTGGCGTGGCCGACGACCTGCAGAGCGTGGCCGTCCGTGGCGGCGGCCACGGCGCGCACGGCGGTGCCGGTGTCGGCGCGGGCGTCCACGGCGTAGCCGGAGCCGGTACGGGCGCGGACCGCGTCGCCCTTGTCGCTGGACGCCGCGACGGCGGCCGACGCGCCGGTCGCGGCGATGCCCGTGGTCGCGCCGTCGGCGCGGACCGCGGTGCCGGCGACCGCGTGGACCCCGTACCTGCGGCCGGTGGTGTGCAGCGCCGTGCCGGCGTCGGAGGTGTTGTCGACCGACAGCAGGGCGTCGTGGAAACCGCCGACCACCCGGGTGCCCGCGTCGTCCGGGTGCAGGTTCGTCCGGCCGAGGCGGACGGTGTCGGGCGGCGTGGCCACGGCGGGGCTCGCGTCGAGGCCGACGGCGGCCACAGTGCCGATGGTCGCCCCCGCGATCACCCGGCGGCGGCTGACCGGCGAGGGCTCGGTCGTCTCAGTCATGGGGTCTCCCGGGGAATTCGGGCCGCGGCGGGTCACGAGGGCACCGCGGCGAGGGCATCGAAGTGGAATGTGGTGCTGGGCGGCGCGGCCGCCGGGGTCTGCCGGCGCGCCGTCCAGAGCACCGGAAGGCCATCGGTACGGCGGGACAGCACGGCGCGGCGTTCGAGGATCAGGCCCCGGGCCGGCACCGCGCCGGGCTCGATCGAGTGCACGGTCGCCCCGCCGCCGAGCAGGTCCGAGACGGGCGCCGGGGTGAGCGCCACCTCGGCCCCGGACAGGTCGGCCAGCCGCGCCTGGACGAACCGGCGCCGGTTGTCGACCTTGCCGACCCGGTACGGGTGCCACCGGTGCGGCATCGGTCCGCCCGGCAGGTAGGCGAACGCGCGCGGGTCGTCCGGCTCGTCCTGCGTCGGAGCCGTGGCCGGGGGTGTCGCGTCGAGCTCGCGGCCGGCGACGCGGCGCTCCGCCGCCCACACCAGGTTCGTGTCCTCGTCCACCACCAGGACGATCTCGTCCGAGGCCGGCCCGGCCAGCGGCGTGTCGGCCACGTGCCAGACGGTGAGCGCGGCCGGGGGCAGGCCCTTCGTGCCGAACAGGCTCCAGCCGTCCGCGGGCGCCTGCACCGGCCAGGTGTCGCCGAACGAGTCCCGGACCCGCACCGACTCGAGGAAGACGACCGCGGCCGCCTCGGCCGGCACGGGGAACGTGTACCAGTCGTCGGTGTGCGTGGACATCGCCTCGATCAGCAGCAGGCTCGCGAAGTGGGCACGGTCGGGCGGGTAGCCGCCCGGGTCCGTACGCGCCTCCTCGATCTCCCACCAGCGGGGCAGCGGCGCGCCGGGGTAGCGCAGCCGCGACGGCAGCACGGCGTGCTTCTCGGCCGGCCCGCCGACGGGGGTGCCGGTGGCGTCGGCGGCGTACCACTCCAGTGGGCCGCCGGGGTGGTCGGCTACGGCCAGCGTGCCGCCGGGGACGGGGAACGAGCCGCCGTACGAGAAGGTGGCCGCGTCCCAGTGATCGTCCGGCCCGGGCGGGGGAGCGGGGTCGAACCACGAGTCCGGCAGTCCGAGGGCGGCGCGGCGGTGGTGCAACTCCCGGCCGTCGGGGCCGGCGATGCCGTCGTACGGGGGCGGCAACGGCGGCAGGCCCAGGCTCGGGTCGTCCGGCAGTGTGACCCCGTTGGCGGCGGCCGTGGCGGCCACGCCGCGGCCGATCTCGATGCGGCGCCCGATCGTCCACCAGCTCGCCGGGTCGGCGGTCAGCGCGGCGTCAGCGGGGGTGAGGCCGGCCTGGTCGGAGGCGTTGAGCGCGCCGATGCGGCCGAGCCGTACCTCGAACTCGACGCCGACCGGCGACGCCGCGTCCTCGCCGCGATGCTCGCCGAGCTGCCACTGCCGGCCCAGGAACCAGGCCGGGTCGGCGATCTCGGCGGCGAACCCGCCGTCGGCCGCGGCGAACGGGGCCGCGGGCTCGAGCCGCCGGTAGCGGTCGTACCGGTAGGTCATGGGATCTCCTGGAGGGTGACGGCGAACGGGCCGGCCGCGGGCAGCAGCACGGTCGGCAGCACGGCCCGGTACTGCTTCAGGTCGGCGGGCGTGGCCATCCGCACCCGGGCCAGCTGCCGGGCGTCGGCCACGATCGCGACGAGGCCCGCGGTGTCGAGGGCGGTGCCGAGGTCCGGCGGCACCGCCAGCAGCACCGCCTGCTGAGCCCGCGCGGCCGGGCCGTCGAAGCCGAACGCGGCGTGGGTGCTCTGCTGCTGCGCGGGTACGACCTCGCTGAAGTGGTCGATCCGGCCGATCGCGACCGGGTCGTCCTCGTCCACGTCGGCGGGGTCGAAGCCGGCCGGCAGGTACGCGACGACCAGCGGCTCAGGCTGGTCGGCGTGGGTCTGCCAGACGTCCTCCGGGCGGTTGGTCCAGGCCACCGGCGGCGCCGGTGAGCTGAGCCGGTGTGCGTCGAGACGGGCCAGGTCGGGGCGCACCGGGGCGAGGGTGGCCAGCCAGGCCGCGGCGGCGTCGGCACGGGCCAGCTTCGGCAGCGTGCCGCGCGGGACGCGGCCCAGCACCCCGACCGCGCCCTCCGGGGCGACCAGCGCCCTGATCGCGCGGACGACCTCCTCGGCCTCGGCCGCCTCCTCGGGGCTCGGCGCCGCGAGCCGGGCGTCGAGGATGGCGGCGGCGTAGGCGGTCGCGTTCGCCCCGTCCGGCGCGACGATGCCCCACCGGGCGGCTGCGGCCAGCGCGTCGGTGTCGCCGCCACGGAGCCGGTCGGCGAGTTCCGCGCCGACGTCGCGCAGTTCCTTCAGGCGCGGCCAGTACTCGCCCGCTGCCGTACCGAGCGTGGCCAGGGCGCGCAGGCCGCGGCGGTGCCGGTCGATGCCGTCGCCACCCACCGGCGCGGCAGCCGAGAGCCGGCGCAGCACCAGCCGGGACAGGTCGGCCTCGGTGAGCACCAGCGCGTCGGCGGGTTCGAGGTCCAGGTCCTCCAGGGTGACGGACGCGTCGGTGCCGTGCGCCGTGAACCGCCACCCGCTGGGCTTGCCCAGCTGGTCAATCAGCCACCCGGCCACCGACGGGTCCGCCAGCGTCGCAGGGCTCAGCTCGGAGCGCGGCCGGAACAGCGGGATGGCCGACGGCGCCGCCTTGTCGGGCAACACCCACAGGGCCGTCGAGGTGATCGAGCGGCCCTCCCGGACGGTGCGCAGCACGTCCAGCGACGGCGGCCGGGCCAGGCCCGCGGCGGCGTCCAGGCTTGCGCCCGCGGTCGCGGCGCGCCCCTCGACGAGCTGGTACACCGCGTCCGCGACGAGCAGGTCCCCGTAGACGTCGACGGCCTCGCGCAGCTTCGCCAGCCCCGCCTTGGCGGCCGCCGTCAGCTCCAGCGTGGCCGGGTCGGCGGCGAGCACGGCCACGCCGTCGCAGGTGCGCCGGCCGTTCTGCTCGCTGCGCAGCGGGAACGTGCGGCGCAGCGCCGCCACGGCCACCCCGTCGCCGACGATGCGCTCGACGGCCCGGCCGAGCGCTTCGCGCGGATGCGCGCCGGTGCGGACCTGGTCGGCGAGCGCGGCGGCGCGCCGCACCTTGTCGGAGCTGACGGACATGGCCCAGCGGCCCGGCTCCGGGTCGGTCAGCGCCCGGTCGCGCAGGATCGCCGCGGTGATGGCCTGCGACTCCGAGGGCGCGTGCAGCAGGCCGCCCGCGGTGGGCCCGGGCTGGCCGGGGCGGGGGGCGTCGACCCAACCGTACGCGCCGACCCGCCAGCGGTTGCCCGGCGTGGCCGACGGCAGCAGCCGGTTGAGCCGCTGCGCGGGCAGGGCGGTCAGCCACGCGTCGAGCCGGTACGCGGCGGTGTCCACCGCGCCGGTCAGCAGCCGGGCCAGGTCGCCCGCGGACGCGTCGGCCAGCGCGGCGACGGCCTTGAGCACCTGCTGGAACTCCTCGCCCTTGGCCAGTTGGGCCGGGGTCAGCGAGGTTACGTACCCGGCGAGCTTCGACGCCGTGGTCGCGGGTGCGGCGACCGGCTCGATCAGGATCGGCCCGTCCGTGCCCTGCTCCGAGCGCGGCTGGCCGAGCGCCGCCGCGGCCAGCCGCAGCGACCAGATCGCCAGCACCAGCAGCAGGCTCTCGGGCCGGCAGCCCAGCGCCTGGGCGATCTTCTCGTCGGAGGCGAGCACGTTCGGGTCCGCGACCGCCGTGACGAGGCGGCCGAGCAGCTTGGCGATCGGGTCGCCGTCCGGCGGCTGGATCAGCGGGATGCCGAGCGGGTGCGCGAAGTCGCGGCTGGCGTAGCGGCGGACCGGCTGGTCCGGGCGCAGCGCGACGCCGGGCGCCGTGGCGGCGGTGTCCCACTGGTGCATGAGGTCGTCGAGGTTCCCGGCGAGGCCGGCGAACATCAACGCCAGCGAGAACAGCTCGGCCGGCAGGAACGCGCGGTACGCGAAGCCAGGCGAGCGGGGCGGCTGGGCAATGAGGTCGGCGAGCCGGGCGGCGTCCGCGCCGACGACCGTGCCGCGCAGCTGCGCCGCCGCGGTCCAGGCGGCGCGCATCGCCTGCAGCGTCGCGGCGAGGTCGGCGAGCGCCTTCGGCTCGCCGGGACCGGGCTTCCACGCGGCCAGGGCGGTGACCGGCAGCACCCCGTACGGCTGGTCGCCGATCCGCAGCGCCGGATACGGGCCCTCCGGCGCGAGCCCGCCCGTCAGGGCGTCGCCCAGCCGGTAGACCTGCTGGCCGAAGCCGCCGAGATCGCGCAGGGCGTGCCCGGCGAGGGCCGGCCACAGGGCGGCCATCAGCTGCGGCCACGGGCTGGGGGCCGGCTCGCCGGGCAGCGCGGGCAGCGCCGTGGTCCGCCCGGTCAGCGCTTCGGCGGCGCGGCCGGTGCCCGGGTTGCCGGCGCCCCGCAGGTACGCCGCCCACCACTGGTCCGCATCCGGCTCGGCGGTCCGTCCACCGTCGACGGTGTTCGTGGCGGTACCGGGGCCGAGCAGCGCCAGCCGGCCGGCGTCCACGTGGGCGCCGAGCAGCTTGGCCGGGTCGCCGTCGCCGAGGCCGACGACGTACAGCACGTCGATGTCGTCGGCCTGCGCGCCGAGCGAGAACTCCGTGGCCAGGCCCACGTCGACCGCCTCCGGCCAGGACAGCCACCAGCGCTTCTGGTCCGGGTCCTCGGGCAGGTCGAGGGTCAGCCGGTCGCGCTTTACCGGCAGGTCGGCGACCCGGACCGGGCTGCCGCCGCCGCGCGCCAGCCACACCTCGACGCGCGCCGGGAACTCGACCACGGACGGGAAGCCTGGCTTGTCCCGGGTCGGGCCCTGGCGTACCTGCCAGGCGCTGCCGGACCAGGTGAGCTGGGTGCGCAGCAGCCACCAGGCGTGCGCCGTCCCGTGCTCGGCGGCGAGCCTCCGCCAGGCGTCGCGGGCCGGCTCGTTCGCCGGCAGCCCGGCGGTGTCGGCGAACCGGTGCAGCGACTCGACCTCGGCGGCGCTGGGCGCCGTCTCACGCCGGTCGAACCAGGGCTCGTCCGGCACGATGCGCAGGCGCAGCCACCAGGCGGTGCCGCGCTTGTCGAACCGGGTCTCCAGTCGCAGCGGCAGCAGCAGAGCGACGTCGGTCACTGGCCCTCCCCGGGCACGAAGATGTCGCCGCGGATGAGCACCCGTACGGGTGGGGCGAGGGTCTTGGCGGCGTAGGTGGCGCCGTCGGCGGTGTCGGGCGCGTCGTCGCGGGCCAGGAAGCGGAAGCCGCCCGGCGGCTCCTCGACCATGATCCAGTGCTCGCCGACCGCGCCGGCGGGCACCGAGGTGAACCCGAAGAACGTGACGTCGTCGCCGATGGTGCCCTGGAACGTCGGCCAGATCGGGTCGGCGGTGGGGTCCTTGTCGAACCGCACCGTGCCGCCGACCTTCGCCGAGCGCAGTGACAGCAGCGTGCGGGGGAAGCGGCGGAACAGCTCGCCGCGGAAGACGAGCACCAGGTCGGCCCCGGCGGCGTCACCGGGGCGGTGCGCATCGGCGCCGAGCTTGCTGCCGTCGGCCCAGCCCGCGACGCCGACGAGGTCGGCCACCGCCCCGTCCGCCCCGAGCCGCTGCCAGAACGTGCGCATGGGCGTGCAGCCGGTGCTGACCGGCAGGTTGCGCCACCGCAGCTCGGCGACGACCGCCCCGTTGAGGCCGACCATGAACGAGTCGACGAACGCCGGGTTGGTCTGCACCGCGACCATCGTGTCCGGGGGCACGTCGCCGACGCCGGGCAGCAGCCAGTGCGGCGCCCGCTCGGCGAGGAACTGCCAGGCCGGCCGCGGCAGCGACGGGCACAGCTCGGGCGGCGCCAGCGGGTCGGCGCCCACGAGGCCGTCGATGGTGGCCAGCACCCGGCGCCGCGCGGCGCCGGTGTCGCGGGTCGGGTCGAACGCGCGGGTCAGGTCGGCCGCGACGGCCGGCAGGTCGAGCACCCGGCACGGCGGCGCCGGCGGGGCCTTGGCGACCAGCGGCGGCAGCAGGTCCTTGAGGATCGAGTCGAGGTCGGCCTCGATCTGCCGCTCCAGCCCGTCGAGGCGCTGGCGCCAGTCGGGGCGGGGCCCGTGCCGGTACTCGGCGAGCAGGCCGAGCAGCGCCACGGCGGGCGTCCACGCCGCCGTCTTCGGGCTCGCTGCCGCCTTGACCAGCGTGTTGACGAGCTTTTCGACGGTCTGGGCGGCGGCGCCGTACTCGGCGGGCTTGATCGCCTTGAGCGCATCGACGAGCGGCTTCGGGTTGGCGCCGCCGGTGTCGATCGCCTTGACGACGGCGTCGTCGAACTCCTTGGGCAGCGGCAGCCCGACGCTCTCCCGGTCCGCGGGCTCGGGGCACCGGTTCACCGCCGGCAGCAGCTGGGCCGGGTCGGTGGCCCGGGCGTCGGCGAGCGCGGTGCGGGCCGGCCCGGCGCGGACCACCCGCCGCGCCGCGGTGGACAGCAGCGCCCTCGACAGGGGACGGTCGGCCGCGGTGAGCAGGTCGGCGGCCGTGCCGGCCTCGGTCACGACCCGGCGCAGCGCCGGGCCGAACAGCCAGATCCGCCGGGCCGGGTCGGCGGGCAGCCGGCGCCGCCACAGCGCGCCCGCGGCGGCGAGCCCGAGGTCGAGCTGGCCGAGCCGCTGCTCGGCGACCGGGAGCCCGCCGTACTGGATCGCGGCCTCGTCGGCCAGGTCGTCCTGGTGGTCGGCGGCCAGCCGGCCGCCCAGGCCCGCGGCGCCGCGGTGCCGCGGATCGGTGTTCAGGTCCGCGCCCCAGGTGGTGCCGGACGGGTTCGCCAGCCACGCGTCGCCGTACGCCGGCATGCCGATCACCGTGCGCCCGGCGGCGTCGGTACGCGGCCCGGCCAGGTCCTTCAGATCCAGCGCGACGCCGGGCGGGACCTCGGCGTCGGCGGAGCCGAGCGGCGCCAGCGCGCCGCGCATGGTCAGCGCCGGTACGGCGGGCAGCCGCGGGTAGCTCACCGGGGCGGCACCGGTGCCGGGCGGCGCCGGCCGGGCCCGCAGCCGCTTGGCGAGGGTGACGAAGTCGCCGCCGGCCGCGGTCGCGAACCGCCACTCGTGCAGCACCGGCGCGGTGGCGCCCTGCCCGGGCCCCCACGCGTCGGCGCCGTCGCGGTAGGCGGGCACGAGCACGGCCCGGTACGCGGTGCCCGCCGCGAGCCGGCGCGGCGACAGCAGGCGCGCCATGGCGGCGCCGTCGGCCTCCTGCACGTGCGCCCAGGCCGCCGACTCCGACAGCCGGTGCAGCGCGCACACCCCGGGGGACAGGGTCGCCAGCCGGCCGGCGATGGTGATCTCCGCGTCGGTGCCGACCACCAGCACCAGCCACGGGCGCAGCGTGGCGCCCGATGCGTTCACCAACGGGGTGTACCGCCACGGCAGCTCGGGGTCGGTCAGCTCGACGTGCGCGAGCTTGCCGTGCTCGGCGTCGGTGCTGCCCGCGGTGGGCACGGTGCGCCGCACAGCGCGGGCGGTCAGGCCGCTCACGTCCGCCGGCCCGGGCAGCAGGAAGGCCAGCTGCTCGGTGGCGGTCCGGTCGCCGTCGGACAGGGTGGCCGCGACCGTGCCCCGCACCCGGCCGCCCTCCACGGCGGTGCCGAGCCCGTGCAGGCCGCTGCGGCGCCAGCCGGCGAAACTCACCTGGTCGGCCATCGGGATTCCCCTCTTACCACGTCGGCGTGGGTATGACGTCGGTGGCCGCGACCGCGACGGCGCCGGGATCGACGTCGGCGTGGGCGTGCGCCTCGGCGGCGCTGAGCTTGTCGCGGCGCAGCGCGGTGCCGCGCCGCACCTGCCAGCGCTGGCCGGTGACCGTGACCCGCGGTTCGGCGTCCCGGCGGTAGTCGCGGTCGGCGCGGAAGCCGGCACCGGCGAGCACCCACGCCGCCAGCGCCGTGCCGACGAGCAGCTTCGGCGCGGGCTCGGGCAGCCGGAACTGCTGCACCTTCACCGGCACCGTCTGCACGGCCGGACCTGCGGCGGCGTCCGTGCCGAACCGGCCGCCCGCGATGAGCCGGTCGAACGCCGGCCGGTTCAGCGCCTCGGCGTCCGTGAGGTCGGTGAACGTACCCGGCGCGAAGTCGTCGCGCTCGTCGCCGGCCAGTTGCGGGCCGGCCAGCGTGACCGTCTGCGGCCCGGGCAGCTGCGCGCCCTCGAACCGGTGCAGGACCAGGCCGAGCGGCGCCCGCCGCTGCGCCCAGACGAGCCGCCCGCGGCCCGGCACCAGCGGCCGCCCGGCCGTGCCGGGCGACAGCACCACCATCGCGTCCTCGCCGCCGTCGGCGCGCAGGTTGCGGGCGTCGCGCAGCGCGTCGGCCAGCTCGTCGAGCGCCGACGCGACCGAGCGCACCGCCGTCGGCGTGTGCTGCCCGAGGCTGAACGAGCCCCGCCAGGAGATCGAGAAGAACAGGATGTCGATGCTGAGCGAACCGGAGAACGTGACCGGCCCGGGGCCGGACAGCGTGCCCCGCACCCGCACCCCGGCGAACGAGCGCCCGTGGTAGCGGACCCGCAGCCCGGCCCGGAAGTCCGCGACGAAGGCGAACGGCGAGAACCGGATCAGCACATCGAAGTCGAAGAAGCCCTCGGCCGTCAGGCTGCCCGCGCGCAGCACCACCTCCACGGCGGCGCCGAGCTGCAGCGTGTTGCCGGTGATCGCGAAATACCCGGCCAGCCGCAGGTAGCAGCTGTCGGAGCGGCTGCCGCGGGTCATCGCCACCCGGGTCAGGCTCGGCGGCACGACCATCGGCTCGGGGTTGAAGGCCGGGTGGAAGCCGCCGATCGCCAGGGCCACGTACGGCCGGTCGCCCCAGGACAGCCGGAACGCCGCGCCGCCGGTCAGGTCGAACACGCCGAGCAGCTTCGAGTCGATCAGCACCGCGTCGAACTCGATGCTGCGCCGGGCGGTGTCGACCACGCCGGCGATGTCGAGCTGGAGTTTCAGCGCCGGTTCGGCCTCGGTGCCGCCGAGGCGGGTGTGTGCCGTGCCGAGCAGCACGATGCGGCTGGGGCCGGGCAGCACGAAGAACAGCCCGAGGTCGAACTGCACCAGGCCGAGCCAGGACAGCTTCACGGTGGGCCCGACGACGTGCGTGCCGGGCGCCGCCGGGAACAGCGCCCCGAGGTCGGCGCAGATGGCCACGGCGTTACCGGCCGGGTTCTCGGGGGCGAGCAGGCGCCCGGCCGCGCCAGTGGCGATGCGCTGGCGCAGCGCGTCCACGTCGACGCGGCGGTTGATGCCGAGCAGGCCGCCGACGCCGGTGAGCGTGAAACCCCAGCCGATCGCGATCGGCGGGAACCGGCCGGACAGGACCGCGAGGAACGAGTACCCCTTCGCGCCGCCCGGCAGCCGGGTGTCGAGCACCCCGAAGCCGGTCAGGCCGATCTGTTCGAGCCGCAGGTCGAGCGCGCCGAAGTAGCGGCCGGCCGGGCCGTCGTACCGGATGAAGCCGCCGCCGCGCACCGGGCCCGCGTCCACCGAGACACCCAGCCCGTCGGGCGCCTTGAACGCCACGCCGACGTCCAGGCCCGCGAACGTGCCGGCCTGCCCGGCGGGCGCGGGGGCGAGCGTGACCGCCGCGCCGACCCGGGTCACGGTCAGCCTGACGGGCCCGAGCCGCAGGTCGCCGCTGACCGCCACGGTCGCCGCGGCGCCGCCGCCGGAGCGCCCGGCGATGCCGGCGCGCAGCTCGCTGAGCCGCACCGGCCCGAGCCCGACGTTCAGCGGGACGGAGAACTCCAGGCCGCCGCCGCGGAAGCTCAGCCCGTGCTTGGACGACCAGGACAGCGTGCCGGCGAACTCGATCGTGCGGGTGCCGGTGCCGAGCACGGCGGCGAGGAACCCGTCCGCCTGGTCGAGCTGCACGGCGAACCGGATCTTGGACGGCTGCCCCGGCACGTCGGTGCCGACCTCGATGACGAACTCGAGGTCGTCGGCGTGCCCGCGCGCCTCGATCGCCGCCCGCACCCCGTCGATCTCCAGCCGGGTGCCGTCGCGCGAGCCGAACAGGACCATCGGCCGGTCGGGACGCGCCGCGACGGCCAGCGTGGACCCGACGGCGACCGCGCCGGGCTCGAGGCGGGGCGCCACCCCCGACGGCAGGATCTCGACACCGACGGCCCCGTCGGTGTCGAAGCCGCCGGCGACCTCCAGCGTCAAGGCGCCGCCGCCGTCCTCGCCGTCCTCGTCGTCGTCGCTGTCCTCGTCGGTCTCGGTGAACTCGCCGCGGACGTGCGGGGCGAGCAGCAGCCCGCGCGGCGCCCCGCCCCAGCTCTCCGGGATCGGGAACGCGGACAAGCCGATCTCCGCGAAGTCGGCGAAGTCCTCGCCGATCGGCTCGAAAAGCAGCGGCACGGCCAGCTCCCGCGGCGCCGAGTCGGGCGCGATGGTGCCGTAGTAGCGGCTGAGTAGGTCGTCTGTCGGCGGGTGCAGCCGGGCGAAGCTGCCGTACGCCCGGAACAGCCCGGCGAGGGCCGGCAGCAGGCGCTGGTGGTCGAACTCGGCGGTGCCCCAGTGGTACGTCGCGGACAGGTGCCCGAGCGGGTCGGTGACAAGGTCGTCCAGCAGGTCCCAGCGCAGGCGGCGCCGCTGGTAGGGGATGCGCCCGCCGCTCTGCACGACCAGTGTGGACTCGACCAGGCCGAGCAGGTTCAGGGTGGCCAACCAGGCCGGCTCGTAGTCCCGCAGGTAGCGGATCAACAGGTAGTCGGGCAGCTCCTGCCTGAGCTGCGCCCACAGCTGTGGGTCGTCGAACGGCGCCGTCGACGAGTCGTTGCCGTCGAGCGTGCCGAGCAGCACGAACAGGGCCTTGGCCGCGTCCATCGTCTGCGGGCCGACGTCCTCGCCGCGCGCGAGCCGCTCGGCCACGGTCAGCAGCGTGCGCAGCGCGCCGATGACCCCGAACGCCTCGACCGCGGCCGCCTGCTGCACGGCGTTGAGCACGTAGTCGCGGGGCTTGGGAAGCAGGTGAGTGTTCGCCGCGTGCATGTGCTGCTCGTGCCCGGTCAGCGCCGGCGGCGGTGTGCCGACGAGCCAGCCGAGGTCGCCCAGCAGCGCCGCCATTGCGGCGCCGCTGGTCAGGGCGCGTTCGAGCGGGGCGACGGCCCGCGCCAGGAGGAGGGCGAGGTCTGCGGTCAAGGACATGTCACGGCCCCGGCTTCGGCGGTAGCAGGACGGGAACTTTCGGGTCCGAGTCGTACCGGTAGCCGGTGGTCTTGGGCACCGTGACCCAGCCGCTGCCGAACTTCGTCGGGCCGATCTTGTTCGTGTCGAAAGTGGCGCTGACCACCTTGCCGAACGCGTCGTGGTCAGGCGTCCCGGCCCGCCACGGCACCATGTCGGTGTCGATGCCCGCCCTCGGGTCGGGGTAGTCCGTCGTCGACGGATACTGTGCCCGCTTCTTGTCGTACTTGGCGCTGTAGAACTGCCAGGCGCTCCAGAGGCGGTCGACGTTCGCGTGCAGCAGGAAGAAGACGGGGTCGTTGGCCGCGATCGGCACGTCCATGATGATGCCGCCGACCCACACGTGCGCGCGGTTGTGCAGCTGGGCGCCGCTGACGACGGGCGGGTCGGGCAGTCCTTGCCAGCCTTCGAGCACGTTGCGAAAGCTCTTGTCCGGCTCGGAGTCGCCGTTCCACGGGTGGATGTCGAAGGACGTGATCATGTCAAGCGTCGGGGAAACCGGGCTCTCGCCCACCGCCCGCTGGGCGTAGGCGACATCGTTCAGCACGGGGGAGGTGCTGGTGTCGAGCTGCCGAGTGAGGCGCCCGAGGAGGTTCGCCCGGCCGTACTCCGGCCGCCCGGCCGGCGATTCGGTTCGTACCCCGGATTCTGAGAAGTAGATGGGCCACTGGTCGTTGTCGCCGTAGTCGCTAGGGACGTAGCCAACCTCCATCGGGTCCTCAAAGTAGGTCACCACCCCGGCCGGGCTGGAGGGGAAGGCGCCGATGAGATCCCACGTGAACGGTGTCGTCAGCCCACCGCTGGCCGTGGTGCGGTCGACCTGCTTGCAGAAGTCCCAGTACGGCAGGGTGATCCGTCCAGGCTTCGGTTGGCCCGCTCCGGGCGCGGGCGGCTTCGGCCCGCTGGGCGGGTTGTAGAGCAGGTAGTCCGCGCGCTTGAGGTCCATCTCGAACAGCCGCAGCAGCCAGCGGTGCCACGGCAGGAACATGGGCCCACTGTGCACGACATTGTCGCCGGCGAAAGCGCCCTCGGTGTGCCAGTGCACGTACTGGTCGTAGACGTTCTTCGGCGTGTTGAGGCCGATGGCGGGCGGGTCGGGTGCCGAGTACACAGTGGAGTCGGTCGCCGAGGGTGCCAGCTTGTCCCGCGTCAGCGGCATCCGCTTCATCGCGAACAGTGCCGCCTTGACCCGGCCTCTGACCTGGGGGGACAACCTCGTCTGATCCAGCCGTACATCGACAGCCACCGCTCCACCGCTCCACTCTTTGATCAACCCGGCGCGATGCTTACTTGTCGCAGCCGGTCTTCGTCGTGATGTTGAAGCCGACGCAGGTGTCGACGCCGGTGCCGCCGCGGACCCGCTGGTTCTGGCCCACCCCGACGTTCAGGTAGTCGTCGCCGCCGCGGCCGTCGATGGCGTCGTTGCCCTCACCCGAGTCGAAGTCGTTCTCCTCGCCGTTGCCGATGATGATGTCGCCGAACTTCGTGCCGATGACGTTCTCCAGGTCGCCGTGCGCGTTCATCGCACCCGGGATGCAGCCGCCCGGCAGCCAGTCGTCGCAGGGGTCCTCGGTGGTGTCGTTGCCGTCGCCGCCGTCGTTCCAGACGCCGTCCATGGACACGTTGACCTCCTCCGTCCAGCCGGAGAAGTCGAGGGTGTCGACGCCGGTGCCGCCCCACAGGTCACCGTTGATGCCCGGGTACAGCGTGTCGTTGTCGTCGTCGCCGTGTACGGTCTCGCCGCCGTACAGCTTGTCCTTGCCGGAACTGCCCCACAGGTGATCCTCGAGGTCGGACTTGACGCCGATCACGTCGTTGCCTGCCTGGCCGTAGAGGGTGTCCTGGCCGGTGCCGCCCTCGAGCTTGTCCTCGCCGAAGCCGCCGTAGAGGAGGTCCTTGCCGGGGCCGCCGGAGATCTGGTCGTTGCCGGGGCCGCCGAGCACGTGGTCGTCGCCGTCGCCGGTCTGCATGACCGTGTCGATGTCGTACGTGCCGGTCACCTTGTCGTCGCCGTCCTGAAGTTTCAGGGTCACCAGGGTGATCGATGCCGGGCAGAAGACCGCATGCTTGTCGGCGCTGAGGGAGCACACCGAGGCGCCGGTCAGCTTGATGGTCGCGGCCTCGTCGTGGACGGCGAACCCGCCGCCCGTGCGGGGCAGCACGTCGAGGTCGTTCGCCGTGCCGAGACCGGCGTCGAAGACGATGGACTGACCGACCTGCTTGGCCGTGCCCGGCTGCGCGGCGGCGTCGGCGTCGCGCAGGGTGAAGGCGACCGAACCGACGACCACGGCTGCGGTGGCGGTGGCGATCGCGGCGGGCTTGGCGAACTTGTGCATGTTCATGGGGTGCTTGGGCTCCATGGAAATATTGGGTGAGGTCAGGTGGCGGGCAGTTCGACGAACGTGCCCGGGCAGGTGCCGCCGACGGCGGCCATCGCCGCGGCGATGAACGGGAGGGACCGCGGCTCGTCGGCGTGTTCGACGCCGGCGATCTCGTGGAAACAGGCCCCGCCGTCCAGCCGGGTGACGTCCACGGCGTCCTTGGTGCTGCGGATCGTCGTGTAGGCGACGTCGCCCGGCGTGTCGTCACCCTCGTCGAGGGCCCACAGGAAGGGGTTGAACGGGCACATCTGGCCGCCGTCCTGCTCGCCGAGCAGGCAGGCGGGAAGGTAGCCGTACTGCGCTGAACCCATCGACACGTAGGTGTGCACCTCGGCGGCTCCACCGAGACGCTTGATGTACCAGCGCGTCGACAGGCCGCCCATGCTGTGCCCGACCAGGTGGACCTTCGCCGCGCCGGTCTGCGCCCGGGCGGTGTGCACCAGGTCCGCGATGGTGTTGGCGTTGACGACGTTGTTCTGGCCCGGCAGCTGCACCACGTAGGCCGGGTAGCCGGCCGCGGTGAACGCGTCCCGCAGCGCAGACATGTCGGTGCTGGAACCGGCCCATCCGTGCACCAGGATCACCGGCTCCCGGCCTGCCTCGCCGGCTGACGCCGGTGCGGCGGACAGAGCCGTCGCCAGCAGCGCGACGACGGCCGAACCCAGCGCCATGACGGACCTCATGCTGTTTTCTCCCCCTGTGTACTGTGACCGGCATCATGCCGGTCAGGACTGCAACCGCGCTGACGCGGCGCTGGAACGGCAGGGGTTTACAAGCCGATACTGAACGTGTACCGCCGAGGGAAGGGTGCGGGTGTGAAGTCGATGCAGGCCTATCGGTTCGCGTTGGACCTCACCCCCAGCCAGGAACGTGCGGTGCTCGCGCACGCCGGTGCGGGCCGAAAGGCCCACAACTGGGCCCTCGCTCGGGTCAAGGCGGTGCTGAATCAGCAGGCCGCGGAACGCTCGTACGGCCTCACCGACGACGCGCTCACGCCCGCGCTGGGGTGGTCGCTGCCCGCCCTACGCAAGGCGTGGAACGCGACGAAGGACGAGGTCGCGCCGTGGTGGCGGGAATGCTCGAAGGAGGCATTCAACACCGGCCTCGACGCTTTGGCCCGTGGGTTGAAGAACTGGTCCGAGTCCCGCACCGGTGAACGCGCCGGACGTAAGGTCGGCTTCCCGCGGTTCAAGGCGAAACATCGCACGACGCCGTCCGTGCGGTTCACCACCGGGACGATCCGTGTCGAGCCCGACCGTAAACACGTGGTGCTGCCCCGGCTGGGCCGGCTGAAGCTGCACGAGTCCGCCCGGAAACTCGCCCGCCGGCTTGAGGCCGGCACCGCACGGATCATGTCCGCGACCATCCGCCGTCACGGCGGCCGCTGGTTCGTCGCGTTCACCGTGCAGGTCGACCGCCGCATCCGGCAGCCGGCCTCCGGCCCCGCGGTCGGGGTAGACGTCGGGATCAAGCACCTGGCCGTGCTCTCCACCGGCGAACTCGTGCCCAACCCCCGACACCTGGACGCCGCCCTGGTCCGGCTACGGGCGCTGAGCCGGGCACTGTCCCGCAAGACCGGCCCCGACCGGAAAACGCGCAAAGACCCGTCGAAGCGGTGGCTGCGGGCCAAGTCCCGGCTCGCCCGGGCGCACGCCAGGGTGGCGAACCTGCGCCGTGACGGGCTGCACAAATTCACCACGAGGCTGGCCCGCGGGCATGCGACGGTCGTGGTGGAGGATCTCAACGTCGCCGGGATGATGGCCAATCGCAGGTTGGCCCGGCATGTCGCCGACGCCGGGTTCGGCGAGTTGCGCCGGCAGTTGACGTACAAAACGGTGTGGAACGGCGGTCGGCTGGTCGTGGCCGACCGGTGGTATCCGTCCAGCAAGACCTGCTCGGCCTGTGGTGTCGTGAAAACCAAACTCACCTTGGCCGAGCGTCTCTACACCTGCACCATCTGCGGGTTGGTCCTCGATCGGGATCTGAACGCCGCCCGTAACCTCGCCGCCCTCGTGGCGGCCGAGGTGAATACTGCCGGGAGTGGCCCGGTGGCAGGACGTGGAGCCATCCGGAAGACCCGCTCCGGCGGGCAGGAGGCTGGGAAACGTCTACCCGGCACCGCAACCGCGGGCAGGACCGGGACCGTCCTGCCGCAAGGCAGGACTGCCGCATGAGCGCCCAAACAGCACTCAACGGCAACGGAAGCATGCAGGTGCGCCTGCTCGGACCGGTCGAGGTAGTCGGCCCGGACCGCGCCGTCCGTCCGGTGTCCGGGCTGCGCCGCAAGGCGGTGCTCGCCGTTCTGGCATTGCGAGCCGGCGAGATCGTCAGCACCGACCGGCTCATCGAGGCGGTGTGGGGCAAGAACGCGGACCTCGTCCTCAACACGGTGCAGAGCCACGTGTCGTACCTGCGCCGGGTGCTCGGCGACCCGGCGGCGATCGTCACCCGCGCTCCCGGATACCTGCTCGACCTGGGCCCCGACGGCACCGACGTCGCGGTCGCCGAACGCCTGCTCCGTGCCGCCCGGCAAGAGGGCAACCTCGGGCGGCGGGTCGAGCTGCAGCGGTCGGCGCTGGCGCTGTGGCGAGGCCGGCCGCTGGTCGACGTGGCCGGCCTGCCCTGGCTGGCCGGCCAGTCCGAGCTGCTGGCCACGCTCGCCGCCGATGCCCGTCGGTCCCTGATCGAGTCCCGGCTGGCCCTCGGCGAGCACGCCGACCTGCTGCCCGAGCTGCGTCAGCTGGCCGGCGAGCACCCGTTCGACGAGCACACCCAGGGCCAGTTGGTGCTGGCGCTCTACCGGTCGGGACGCCAGGCCGACGCGCTGGCCGTCCTGCGGGAGGTGCGGGCGCGACTCGCCGCCGACCTCGGTATCGATCCCGGTCCGGCGTTGCAGGAGCTGGAGGCGGCCGTGTTGCGGCAGAGCCCCGAGCTTGCGCCCCCGCACCTCGAACCCGCACGCCCGGCGCGGCCGGCAGCCGCGCCCCTGCTCGGCCGGCGCGACGAGCTGTCCGTCCTGACCCGTCTGCTCGACGCGACCGGGGACGACGCCGTGCCCGTGGTCGCCGTCAGCGGTGATCCCGGCATCGGCAAGACCAGCCTGGTACGCGAGTTCGCCCGGCACGCCCAGCAAGCCGGCCGGAGGGTGGCCTGGGGCCGGGCCTCCGAATACGAGGAACACGTCCCGTTCGCCCTGATCACCGACGTGCTGGCGGACCTCGGGGCACCGCTGACCGACCTGCCGGCCGGCGACGCCGCCCTGCTCCATGAGCTGCTGCCGGCGATCGGCGGCGGTGCGGCGCCCGTCCTCGGCGGCGAACGGTACCGGCTGCACCGGGCCGTGCGCAGCCTGCTCGAATCCGCCGCCGGTCCGGCCGGCCTGCTGATCGTCCTCGACGACTTGCACTGGGCCGACCCCGGCTCGGCTGAGCTGCTGGAGCATCTGCTGCGGCATCCGCCCGCCGGGCCGGTGCTGTTCGCCGTGTCGTACCGGCCGCGGCAGCTGTCCGGCCGCCTGCGGGCCGGCCTGGGCCGGGCCGTCATCGACGGCGTCGCGCGGACTCTGGAGCTGGGCCCCCTGGCCCGGGCCGACGCCGACGACCTGTTGCCGCAGCGGCTGTCCGCGGCCCGCCGCCGCGAGCTGTACGACGCCAGCGGCGGAAACCCGTTCTACCTGCAGGCACTGGCGCGGGCGGACCTGGGCCGGCTGTCCGCCGTACGGGCAGAGGACGGCGACAGGCTGCCCAGGCATGTCCAGGCCGCGCTGGCCGCCGAGCTCGGCGCCCTGGCACCGATCGATGCGAAGGTGGCGTGGGCCGCCGCGCTGGCCCCGGAGGTGGCCGAGCCGGAGCTGGTCGCACGCACGGCGGAACTGTCCGAACAGGAGGTCCTCGCCGCCCTGGACCGGCTGGTGACCCGCGACATCCTCCGGGTCGGCCCGCTGCACGACCGGTTCCAGTTCCGGCACCCGCTGCTGCGGCGGGCCACCTACGAGGCCATCGACCCCGGGTGGCGGGTCGGTGCCCATGCCCGCGCGGCGGAGACGCTCCGCAAGCTCGGTGCGGCCCCCGCGGAACAGGCGCACCACCTGGAGCGCTGCGCCTCCCGCGGTGACCTGGAGGCCGTGGAGGTCCTCCGGAAAGCCGGCGACGATGCCCTGAACAGCAACCCCGGCGTCGCCGGCCACTGGTTCGGCACAGCGTTGCGGCTGCTGCCGGACAGTCCGGAGGCCGCCGGACCGCGGATGGAGCTGCTGGTCGCGCGGGCCCAGGCGCTCGCCGTGAGCGGCCGGCTGCGGGAGAGCCGGCAGACCCTGCACGAGCTGCTGCACCTGATCCCGGTCGCGGCGGCCGATCCGCGCGCCTCCTTGGTCGCGCTCTGCGCCGGCATCGAACGTCTGCTCGGACGGCACGCCGAAGCCCAGGCCCAGCTCGCCGCTGAGCTGGCGAGGCTGCCCGCGGACGAGGAGCGTGCCGCCGCGATCCTGTTGCTGGGCCTGGCCAGCGACTTCACCAGCGTCGGCGGCGGCCCCGGCCCCTCGGTCGATGCCGTCGCGGCCGCCCGCCGGTCCGGCGACCGCCCGGTGCTGGCGGCCGCGCTGGCCACCTCCGTCCTCAACGACCAGTGGACCGGCCGCCTCGGCCCCGGCACCGGTGACCGGTTGACCGAGGCCGCCGCGCTGGTGGACGCGATGCCGGACGCCGAGGTCGCCCAGCTGCTGCACGGGGTCGCCTGGCTGTCGACCGCGGAGCTGTGCCACGACCGCCCGCACGACGCGGCCCGGCACGCCGAACGCGCCCTGCACACCGCCCGGGCGAGCGGGCAGACCACCCTGGCCGGCCAGATCCACGCCCTGCGCGCCTGTATCCAGCGGGCACTGGGTGATCTGCCGGCGGCGGCGCGCTGCCTCGAGGACGCCCGCGACGCGGCAGCGCTGCTCGACACCGACGAATTCACCTCGCTCGTGCTGGCCTACCAGTGCACCGTCACCGCGCTGCAGGGCGACGTCGACCTGGCGCTGAGGCTGGGCAACGAAGCGGTCGCCCTGGCCGGCACCCGGCGGGACTACTTCGCCGGCGTGGCCACCGGGGCCCTGGCCCAGGCGCTGCTCCACGCCGGCGATCCGGCCGAATGTGTCGCCGTCCTGCTGGGCGAGGCGGACAGCCCTCGGCTCGACGGCATCGACCCGCTGAGCCGCACCGGATGGTGCCTGATGCTGGCCGAGGCCGAGGCCGCCCTCCGACGACCGGAACAGGCGATGCGGTGGGCCGATCGTGCGCAGGCCGAAGCCGACCTGATCGACTCGCCCAGGCGGTCCGGCTCGGCCCGGCTCGCGCGGGCTTACGCGTTGCAGGCGACGGACCCGGCCGCCGCGGGGGCACACGCCGGTGCGGCGCTGCGGTTCTTCACCACCGCCGCGGACCCGATCGGCGCCGGGCTGGCGCACCTGGTCCTGGGGACGAGCGGCGGCGCGCATACCCACTTCACCCGGGCCCACTCGTACTTCGAGCGCTCCGGCGCCCACCTGCTGGTCGCCCGTACCCGGCGCGCCCAGGACGCCCCTCACGCATTGCCGTGATCCCACCTCACCGCGACCGCCCACTTGGCGCTATCCGTCACGCGTGGCATTTCTGCTAGGCCGTGGATTCCGTCGTCGGCCAAGATGGATCCTCGATGCTTGTTCGGTCGGGGGAGGCCGGGTTGTACAAGGGGAAACGTCCTGTCTTATGGGGATGGTCGAGACGGCTGGGGGCATTCGGTGCGACGCTGGCGGTGATGCTGGGCGGCGGTGTCGTGGCGGCGCCGGTCGCGGTCGCGGCGGGGACGCCGACCAGGTACATCGTTCGTCTCACTGCCGGTGGGCAGAAGGGGCGGGCCGGCACGGTGGCCCGCGGGGCGGGCGTGGCGGTGCGGCGACAGTTCACGTCCGCGCTGCCCGGGTTCACCGCGGACCTCACCCCGGCGAAGGTCGCTGAGCTGCGCCGCGATCCGGCGGTCGCGGCGGTCGAGCCGGTTCGGCAGGTGCGGCTCAGCGACACGCAGAGCGGGGCGCCGTGGGGGCTCGACCGGGTCGACCAGCGGGCGTTGCCGCTGAACGACACGTACACCTGGAGCGGGGGTGGGGCCGGGGTCACCGCGTATGTGGTGGACACCGGGGTGATGCCCAACCACAGCGAGTTCGGGGGGCGGGCCAGCGCGCCGATCAGCACCGTTGACGACGCGTTCGGGGTCATCGACTGCCATGGGCACGGGACGCACGTAGCCGGCACGCTCGCCGGGACCACGTACGGGGTGGCGAAGAGCGCGACCGTTGTCGGGGTGCGGGTCCTGGACTGTCGGGGGGAAGGCACCGACGAGGGGGTCATCGCCGGGCTCGACTGGGTGATCGGGCACCACACGAGCGGTCCCGCGGTCGTCAACCTGAGCCTCGGCGGGGATCCGTCGCCGGCGCTGGACCAGGCCGTCAACGCGACCATTGCCGACGGGATCGTGGTGGTCGCGGCGGCCGGCAACGCCGGAAGCGATGCCTGCCAGCACAGCCCGGCCCGGGCGCCGGCCGCGGTGACAGTCGGCGCGACCACCGACGATGACAGGCTGGCCGGGTTCTCCAACCGCGGCCCGTGCGTGGACATGCTCGCGCCGGGTGACGGCGTGCTGTCCGCCGCGACCTGGTCGCCGACATCCAGCACGACCATGTCGGGAACGTCGATGGCGACCCCGCACGTGGCCGGCGCGGCCGCGCTGTTGCTCGGCCGCGAACCACAGCTCACACCGTCGGTGGTAGCGGCACGGCTCACCTCGATGGCCACGCCCGACCGGATCACCGGGGTGCCGGGCGACACCGCGAACCTGCTGCTGAGCACCCTCACCACGCCGCTCGCGCTGGCCACCGTGGCCACCCGGCGGCTGCCGGACGCCCTGGTCAACCGCGGTTACAGCGGGACGCTACGGGCCACCGGCGGCGTCGGGCCGTACACGTGGAGCATCGCCGGGGGCACGTTGCCGGCGGGGTTGACGCTGAGCGCGGCGGGCGTGATCTCCGGGACGCCGGCGGCGACGGCCGCGGCGACCTCCGTGACGGTACGGGTACGCGATGCCGCAAGCGGCACGGCGACGTCGGCGGTGACCGTGGCGGTACGGGCGCCGGGGTTGCCGGCGTTGAACGAGTCGATCCCGGTCGCTCGGGGTCCCGGTGGCGGGCAGTTGTCCAGCGACGCCGGGTCGCCGTCGCTGAGTGCCGACGGCCGATACGCCGCCTTCGTGGCGACCGCCGGTGACCTCGTCTCCGGCGACACCAACAGCGCCGCTGACGTGTTCGTCACCGACCTGACCACCGCGACGACCACGCTGGTCAGCCGCACCTCCGGTGGCCTGGTGGGCGAGGGGGACAGCTGGGAGCCGGACATCTCCGCCGACGGGCGGTGGATCGCCTTCACCTCCGACGCGCGGCTGACCGCTGAGGACGCCAACGACAGCAGTGACGTCTACCTGGCCGACCGGACCACCGGCGCGGTGCGACTGATCAGCCGCCCGGCCGGTGGGACGGCGGCCGGGGGCAGCCGTTCGCCGTCGGTCAACGGCACCGGCACGTCGGTCGCCTACGTCTCCGCCGAACCGGCACTGTGGGGCGGCACCGGCTATGCCATCACCTCGCAGGTGCTCGTCGCCACCGTGGCAACCGGTGCGCACACGCTGGTCAGCGTCACCCGCGGCGGGGACGCCGGCGACGATCAGAGCCGCACGCCGGCGATCTCCGACGACGGCCGGTACGTCGGGTTCACCTCCATGGCCGCCGATCTGAGCGCCAACGGACAGAGCTCCTACACCGCGCATGCCTACCGGCGGGACCTGTCCGCCCGTACCACGATCATGGCGTCCGCCTGGGCGGACGGTGACCCGGACGTCTGGGGTGAGTTGCTGGATCTCTCGGCCGACGGCCGATATGCCCTGTTCACCTCGATGGATGACCTGACCGACGCCGGGACCTACTACCCGCAGGCCTACTGGCGTGATCTGAGCACCGGCACGACCACCGTGGCCAGCCGCGACCCGGGCGCCGGTCCCACCAGCGATCAGATCATCTCGGGCCGGCTGTCGCGCGACGGCTCCCGTGCCGTCGTCGGGGTGCACCGGTCCGATCCGTTCGACTCGGCCAACGACCGGTCCGCGCTGCTGTGGGTGACGCCGGCGACCGGGGTGTCCAGTCGTCTCGGTGACTGGTATGTGCCGCCGGCCGAGGACTACGTGACCACCCGCCTGGCCTGGGACGGGGCCGCCTTGTCTTTGGACGGTACGTACGCCGTCGTCGTCACCACCGACGCCTCCGCGGTTCCCGGCTACTTCACCGGTGCACTGGTGCCGCGGGCAACCCGGCTGCGCTGACAGGAGCCGGGCCGTTTGCCGGCTGCCCGCAGGCCTGGCCGCGGACACCACCTCCCTGCGCAGCCGGCTCGCCGCGGGCTACGGGCTACGGGCTCGCCCACCTTCTGCGCTCGTGGCGCACTTGGAACTCAGGCTCAGGGTTAGTTGACGGTGACGACAGTGCCGAGGCCGAGCGGATACTCGATGTAGCCCGCGTAGCGTTGGGCGGGGTCCACTCCGGACCACCTGCCGGTGACGGTCAACGGCGTGCCCGGCACGGCCTTCGGGTTGGTCGGGGTCACCGAGAACGCGCCGAGCCGATCGGCCGCCGTGACCGGCGTGAACTGGAAGTGGTACGGCGTAGCGGTCGTGCCGGGCCGGTCGGCGAGGACGACGACCGCAGCCAGGTAGTCGCCGGGCGCCGGGTTCGGCACCGTCATCAGCGTGTCCGCCTTGAGCTGGGATGAGATCTCCACCAGATGCCACTGGCCGTCGACGATGTGGATGAGCGCCATGCCCAGGGCCGCGTCGGGGCTGTCTGTGCGGGCGCTGAACTGTAGCGCCTTGATGCCCGCGGGCACGGTCACCACGTAGTCCTTCTCCTGATCGGCCGCGTTGCCGGTGGACGCGGAGAGGCTGCCGGCCTGTGACGGGCCGGCGGCCAGCCCGTACGCGGTGATCGGGAAGCGTGGGAGGCCGGGCGTCACGGCGAAGGAGACCGTGCCCGAAGCGCCACTGCCGGTCACCGAGGTCGGCGCGAGCGCGCTGGTCGGGGTCAGCGCGATCGGGCTGCGTACGGTGGTCCCGGCGCCCGACCAGACCAGGCTTCCGGCCGCGATGACCCCGGACTGGGCGGTGTCCTGGGTGAAGGTGACCGTGAACCGCTTGCGCTGGCCCGGCCTGGTGAGCCGCAGCACCGGCGGGCTCACCGTCGCTTTGATGCCGGGCACACTGATCCGCGCTCGGTACACGCCCGGCTGGATGGCGGTGACGGTCCGGGTCACGGTCTGCGAGCCGAGCAGCTGGCCGATCGCGATGGCCGACGTGTTGTAGTCGCTCGGGTCGATCGCCTTGACCCCGGTGTCGATGCCCTGGCCGGCCAGGTAACCCAGCCAGTCCGCCTCGGATGAGTCGTACACCAGGCCGGGGCGCAACATCCGAGCCGGCGTCACCTCACCCGCACCCTGCGCGGACACGTCGGTCGAGACCGCGCCGGTGGCGGTCCGGATGTCCGTGGCGGTGGTCATCATGGCCGACTTGACCGCCATCGGGGACATGGCCGGATACCGGGCGAGGTACAGCGCGGCGAGGCCGGCGATGTGCGGCGCCGCCATCGACGTCCCGGACTGGAAGTCGAAGGCACGGCCGTTGTTGGTGGGCGGCGCCACCGCGGCGAGGATGGACACGCCGGGCGCCGCGATGTCCGGCTTGAGCAGGTCGCCGTGGTTGATCACCGACGGACCGCGCGAGGAGAAACCGGCGATCTGCGGGTACGGCACGGTGGTGCCGCCCGGGGTCAGGGTCGCCTGCGCGCCGGTCGTTCCCGCGTACGCCCGTACCGCCAGCGAGTCGGGGATGTTCAGGTGCACGGTCGGCACGGTGTGCACGTCGCCGTCGAGTTCGAGATCGGTCAGGTTGACCAGGACCATGCCCGCCCCGCCGGCCCGCTTCACCTCGGCGGACTTTGCCGCCCGGGCGTTGACACCCCGGTCGCAGACCACGATCCGGCCGGCGGCCAGGGTGGGGTCGAGGGTGTTCGCCTGGCACAGGGCGGCATCGGCGGCCGACGCGGTCGGGTGTTTCACGGCCGTGCTGGTGACCAGCGGCTTGGGGCCGACTGCCTTGGTCACCGAGGTGCTGATGCCGGTGTAGCTCGCCCCATTGCCCAGCGTGACGGTGCCCGAGTGCGGCGCGACAGTGCTGGCCGCGACCGTGGTCACCCAGGGAGCCGTGTTGTCCAGTGTGGACGGGTCCGGGCCGGCGTTGCCGGCGGAGGCGGAGACGAAGATGCCCGACTCGGCCGCGGCCAGGAACGCCTGTTGGATCGGACTGCTCAGAGCGGACTCGAAGATGCTCCCGACCGAGTAGTTGATGACGTCCACGCCGTCGGCCACGGCCTGGTCGATCGCGGCGACGATGTCGCTGGTGTATCCGCCGGTGGAGGTCGAATCGGTGCCCTGCCACAGTGCTTTGTAGACGGCGACAGCCGCGCCCGGGGCCACCCCGGAGATGGTGCCGAAGTCGATGTCGTCGACCGTCGCGTGCACCTGCGCGTTGCCGGCCGCGGTCGAGGCGGTGTGCGTGCCGTGCCCGAGACCGTCGCGGGGGGAGAGGTAGTCGGCCCGCCGGTTCGGCGGGACGACCTGGGTCCAGGTGTCCCCGAAGTACCGGGCGCTGATCAACTTGGTGTTGCACAGGTCGGCCGTGAACTGCTGGCCGGCCTGGCAGGTCCCGGTGAAGGTGGTGCCGTCGGCCTTGGCCATCGTGGTGCTGGTGCCTCGCAGGTACGGCCGGAAGGGCTCCCGGCGGGTAGGTGGCTTGGTGCCCAGCGCGGGGGCGGCGAACGAGGCGCTCTCCGGCCAGACGCCGGTGTCGATGACGCCCACCACGGTGCCCTTGCCCGCGTTGGCGGCGCCGCCCAGCGCGGACCAGACACCGTTTCTTCCGGACAGTCGAAGGAAGTCCGTGGAGTTCCGGTCGTCGGTCACCTTCTGCAGGGTGTCCGGCACGACCGACCGCACGCCGGCTGACAGGGCAAGCTTGAGCGCCTGCGGGCCGGTCAGCGTCGAGGCGAAGGCGTTGGCCGCGACGGCATAGTGCCGGGTGGCCTTGGCGCCGACCGAGGCCGCGACCCGGTCCTGCTGGTCGTTGAGGTATCCCTGATAGCGCCGCGAGTTGGCGCCGGCCACATCGACCTTCGCGCCGGTTGCCGGCTTGGTGGCGGCCATGCCCGCCACCCCGCCCTGGTAGCTGGCCAGCGGCGCACCGGCCAGCGTGACGACATATCGCCCGGTCAGGAAGGCAGTCCCGGCCGGCGCGGCCGAGGCCTGCGCGGCGGGCACTGTCATCGACGCTGCGGTGACTACCAGAACCAGGGCGGCAGAAACCCGCCGGGCGGTCGCGGCCACAATTCTCCTTCGGCAGAAGCTGGATACAGGTTCCTGCATCCCGCAATCACCCGTCAATGTCCTAACTGTCCTCTATGGACTGCCCTTATTTACTGCACCTCGCCGCTGTAGGCGTGACAAGCTATCTCAACCTAGGTAAAGTTGAGTCCGATGGATGCGCCGTTCCGGATCACTCCGCCTCTCCTCGATGTGCTCGAGGTGCTGGTGGATGCTGCCCGTGGTGACGAGCTGCACGGCTGGGCCATCATGAAAGCCACCGGACGTACAGGGCCGACGGTTTATCAGGTTCTTGATCGGTTGACTCGCGCCGAGTGGGTGGAGGCCCGGTGGGAGGAGCGTCATCCTGACGGCAACAAGCCTCGCAGACGCTTCTACCGGATCAAGCCAGACAAATACGCGGCAGCAATAGCGGTGTTGGCGGCGAGGCGGCCGGCCGCGAAACGCGTCAGTGCCAAGCCGGCTCTTGGCTGGGACACCACGTGAGGACGTGGTGGCCGGTGCTGCTCAGCGTGCTGCTCGGTCTGGTGTCCAACGAGATCGGTGACGTCAGCCCATGGCTGGCCAGGCGGGTCGTGCGGTGGTCCGCGGCACGGTGGTCGGCCGACGCCGATGAAGCCGCGGTCTTGGCCGAAGAGTGGAGCGCGCTGCTCGGCGAGCGTCCTGGCAAATTGTTCAAGCTGTTCACCGCCTTGGGCTTCGCGGCTCGAGCGACGGTGGCGCAGCAGCACCGCCGCCTTGACGCCGTCCTTCCCCGGCTTCGCGGTGCCGTCGGTAGCCGTTCGAAGGCCCTGCTGCTGGTCAGCACCGGGGTCGTCGCCGCAGCGCTGCTTGTCGGCACGGTCCGCATCGGGGCTGTCGTCTCGCGCCTGTTCACGGCTTACCCGGTGGCGACGCTCACCGCGATCGCGTTGTTCGCCCTGCTCGCGGTGCCGTTCTGGCTGCTGATCCGCGAGTTGGACTTCTTCGAGCGTGAACCGATCCGGTTGCTCGTGGTGGCGTTCGCCTGGGGCGGCCTGGTCGCGACCGCCGTGTCCATCCCGGCCAGCGCGGCACTCGATAGCCTCCTCGCCAAGCTCGGCTCGCCGGGCTTGGCCGCCGACTGGGGCGCCGCCCTGGCCGGCCCCATCGCGGAGGAACCGGCCAAAGCGCTCGGCGTGGTCGCGATCGTGTTGATCGCCCGGCACCGGGTGAACAGCGTGCTGGACGGAATCATTTACGGCGCGATGGTCGGGCTGGGCTTCCAGATCATCGAGGACGTCGTCTTCGCCGTCGGCGCCGTATCCCTCGCAGGTCACGGCGACCGGGTGGAGCCGGTGGTGACCACCTTCCTGTTGCGCGGTTTCCTGTCCGGAGTGTGGAGCCACACCCTGTTCACCGCGCTGGCAGGCGCCGGCATCGGCTACTTCGTGGTCCGCGGCGACCGGCGTCTGCGCCACCGGATCGGCGTTGCTCTGCTCGCCGTGTTCGCTGCCTGGGCCGCGCACGTGCTGTGGAACTCGCCGCTGCTCGCCGACAGCGTCGGCGACGGCGGCCTGGCGCTGCTTGTCGTGCTGCTGGTCAAGGGCTTGCCACCACTGATGCTGCTCCTGCTGCTGGTACGCCGCGCACACGACCAGGAAGCCGACTACTACACCGCCCTGCTCGCCACGGCCGAAGACCCGAGGCTGGTCACGCCGGCTGAACTGGCGGTGCTCAGATCCGGACCGCAGCGAGCGTCGGCCCGCCGGAATGCCGCCGCGCGTGCCGGGCGGCGGGCCAGTGCCGCCGTACGCCGTCTGCAACGCGCACAGGCCCAGCTGGCGGTGGCGCTCAGCCGAGCCGAGCCGCGGCACCGGAGCAGGACGACACCGTGCAGACCTACCGCGAGGAAATTTGCGGACAACGGGCCGTCCTGGCCGGGCTGGGCCATCCCGAGGCGATCGCCGCCCCCGCCACGTGGCGGCACATTACCTCCACGATCACCACGGCCGCCCTGGTGATCGCGGTGCTCTGGGCCGCGCTGTCCGCGCAAGGCGGTCGTTGAATCCTGTGTGGTAAGCACCCGGGTTGATGGTCTGCACGGTGATGCCCGTGCCGGCCAGCTCATCGCGCAGCGTCGCCGCGATCGCCTCAAGCGCGTGCTTGCTGGCGCAGTAGGCGCCCAGGCCGGAGGCCGTGAGCATGCCGCCCATCGAGCTGACGAAGCTGTCATCGAGCGCAGGAGCGGTCCGTCGACGGTTGCGAGAGCTGGTGCAACCGCTAGGACGCGGCGTTGGCCCGTCGTTGGCGCAGTAGCTCGGCTGCGATCGAGTAGGGCGGTGCCGCCGCGTCGGAGCGGGCGGCGTGCTCGACGATCGCGTCCCGGAGGAACGCGCCACCGGCGGGCCGGGGGTACACGGCGAAGACCTGCTGCAGCCGCCCGGCGTCGAGGTCGGCGTACCGGCCGCCGTCGATGAATACTCCTTTGTGCGTCAGGTATGTCAGCAGGCCCCGGCGGTCGGCGATGCCCACGATCGAGTGCAGGGCGATCGCCTCCCAGACCCGGTCGACGTCCGCGGCCGGGACGCCGTGCCCGATCAGCACCGGCGCGGCCAGGTCCGCGCCCTCCACCTCGAACCGGGCCTTGCTCGTCCCAAGGCGGCCCAGGGCCAGGTCGTGCAGCGCGCAGGCGGCGAACAGCAGGTCCTCGTCGTAGGCCGCGTCGCCCACCGAACCCTCCTGCTCGGCGAGCAGGCGGGCGAACAGGAAGCTGCGGATGCTGTGCTCGGCGATCTCAGTGCTGACCGACTGCCGCACCAGCGCAAGGCTCGCGTCGGCCAGCGGCCCGGTGGGCAGGGCGAGTGCGTTGTCCATGCGCAAACCGTAGGTTCCGCTCGGGCCGCGGAACAGTGGCCCGAGTGCCACTGACCGCTATGATCGGGCCATGCATCGGATCGCGGTCCTTGTCCTGCCCGGCGTGCCGGCGCTGGAATTCGGGATCGCGACGCAGACCTTCGCCGCGGATCCGCACTACGACGTGGTGATCTGCGCGGGCGGCCGGTCCGGACCGGTGCCCAGCGCCGGTTTCACCGTCACCGCCACCGCCGGCCTCGAGGCGCTGACCGGCGCCGACACCGTGATCGTCCCGGGCTACCACGACATCGACACGTCGCCCCCGGTCGACGTCCTGGACGCGTTGCGCGACGCGCACAACGCGGGTGCTCGGCTGGTCTCCATCTGCGTCGGAGCCTTCGCTCTCGCCGCCGCCGGCCTGCTGGACGGACGCCCAGCGACCACGCACTGGCGATACGCCGACCAACTCCGCCGGCGGTACCCGAAGGTTGAGGTCGTCCTCGACCGGATGTATGTCGACGACGGCGACATCCTCAGCTCCGCCGGCGTGACCGCGGGGCTCGACCTTTGCCTGCACCTGATCCGCCGCGACCAGGGCCCCGCCGCGGCCAACACCCGCGCACGCGCCCTCGTCGCTCCGCCGCGGCGCATCGGCGGGCAGGCACAGTACCTCGAACGGCTCCGCCCCGAGGCCACCGGGGACGAACTCACTCCGCTGCGGAACTGGATGCTCGACCACCTCGCCGACGAACTCACCGTCGACGTCCTCGCCGCACACGCCCACATGTCCCGGCGGACCCTCATCCGCCGATTCCGCCAGGAGACCGGCACCTCACCGATGGCCTGGCTGTCCGACGCCCGTATCGACCGCGCCCGCGAACTGCTGGAAACGACCACCATGCCCGTGGAACACATCGGTCGCCTCACCGGACTCGGCGCGCCTTCCTCCGTGCGGGCCGCCTTCCACCGGCACATCGGCACCTCACCCCAGGACTACCGGGCACTGTTTCAGCACAGCACCACGACCGCGAACGCCTAATGACAGCGCCGAGCGGTTCGTCAAACTCCTGGGCGGGTGATCCAGTCGGCGATCACCGCGGCGTACTCCGGGGCGCTTTCTTCCCACGGAAAGTGCCCGGAGTCGAAACTCACCAGCTTGCTGCCGGCGAGTCGCTCGTGCAGGTAGCGCCCGTTGGACGGCGGCACGAGGGTGTCCCGCTCGGCGCTCAGCACCAGGACCGGCGTGGTGATCTCCGGGAGCACGCCGGCGAGGAGACGAAGCTCGTCGGGGTAACTTCGCACGTACCGGGCGGACTCGGCGAAGCGCCCGCCTTCGTAACTGGTCACGTAGTCCTCCCATACGTCCGGCTCCGCCGCGCGCGGCGCCACCGGCTCCACGGCCGACCCCACGCTCGCGCGGATGTCGGCGGACCGGAAGCCCTCGATGTCCGGCGCCGCGATGATGTCGGCGAGGGTCCCGGAAACCTCGAGGGGATAGGCGGCCGCGCCGCTTCCGACGATCAGGCTCACCACGGACCCGGGGTGGCGTGCCGCGAGGAACAACGCCGCGCTGCTACCCACGTCGGGCGCCATCAGGTGTGGCCGGTCCAGCCCCCACTCGGCGATCAGGGTGTGCAGGAACTCCGCCATCGCCGACGGCCGGAACAGGTCGGATCGCGCCTCGGAATGGCCGAAGCCCGGCAGGTCGACCGCGACCACGCGAGCTTGCGTCGCCAGCGTGTCCCACAACCGGCGAAACGCCAGCAGGCTCTCCGGCCACGGGCTGGTCATCAAAACGGTGGTCGACGAATGGGCACCACCGATGTCAAGGCATCGGATGGCGAGACCGTCGACGTTCCTGATCTTCGGCCGGCGGTCGTCGTCTTCCCTGGTCACCATTGCTCTCCCTAGCTGCGGAGGATCCGACGGGCCGCGCCAGTCGACCACCGGATGTCGATCCGGCGGCATCACCCAAACACGTGAGGCACACCAGCGGGCGTACGCGTCACGGCCTGTAAAGATGGGGCCATGCGATCTGGACCGTTGCGAGGCCGTAGCGAGCCGATGGCGCGGGCGCTGTCGGCCCTGCGCGGCACCCGTGACCACGGAACCACCGGGCTGCTGCTGATCTCGGGCCCGGCCGGTATCGGCAAGACTGCTGTCCTGCGGGAGATCTGCCAGCAGGCCACCCGGATGAAAGTCCGGGTCGCTCGCGTCAAGTGCGACCACATCGAGCAGGTGGCGCCGGGTACCCCGGTCGTCGCGGCGCTGCGGGCGGGGCCCGACCCGCTCGCCACCGAGCGGGAGTACGAGAAAATCGTCCAGGTGGCCGGCGAGCCGCTGCTGCTCGCCGAGCTCATCGCGTCGCACCTCGAGGGCGTCGCCGTCGCGGGGCCGGTGCTCATCGCGATCGACGACCTTCAGTGGGCCGACCGGGTCAGCCTCTTCTTGCTGCGTACGCTCGTGCCTCGCTTGATCGGTTTGCCGGTGTTGTGGCTGTTCGCCAGCCGCGAGCAGGAGATCGCCGCCGATGTGGCGGGCTACGAGCCGGTTCAGGACGAGCAGTTGCGGCTTGCGCCGTTGACCGCAGCGGATCTCGCCGCCGTCGCGCGGGACCGGCTCGGGCACGCGCCGGACGCGACGATCCGGGAGTACCTCGACGCGTCCGGCGGAAACCCGCTGCTGGCCACGCAGATCATCGACGGCTTCGCCCGTGCGGCGGCATCGGGCGAAGCAGGCACGGTCGGCGTCGAGTTCGCCGTGGCCGTCGGGCGTCGCCTGGCCGAGCTCGGTACGGTCGCGGGTGACCTGGTCCGGCTCGTCGCGGTCGCCGGCCGACCGCTGCCGCTGCGCGACGCGACCGCGCTGCTGCCGAGCCTGCACGGCCCCGACGGGGAGGCAGCCGTCGGCCTCGCCGTCGAATCCGGCCTGATCACTACCGTCGGTTCCGCCCTGGCCTTCCGACACGACCTGGTGGCCGAGACCGTGTACGCCACCATGTCCGGCGAGCACACCCGCCGGCTGCACGCGCTACTGGCCGACCACCATCTCGCCCTGGGCGATCCGTTCCTCGCCGCCGGCCATGCGCGAGCGGCGGCCACGCCCGGCGACCTGTCCAGCGCGCGGATCCTGCTCTCCGCGGCCGAGGCGCTGGCCGGCATCAGCGCCGACGACGCCGGTGAGCTCGCGGCGCTCGCCTTCCGCACCGTCCGTCCGGCGCAACCGGAGTGGCTCGACCTGGGCCTGCGCTGCCTCGGCGTGCTCTGCCGCACCGAGCACGCCACCGAGACGATCGCCGTCGCCGACCAGATCCTCGCCCGGGTCGACGACGCCGACCTCGCCGGACAGGTCGAGACCGAGGCCGCGCAGGCCCTGTGGCTCAGCGGCCGGGTCACCGAGCTGACCACCCGGATCGAGCGGAGCCTCGGCGCCGCCGGCATGGACCAGGCGGTCACCGCCCGGCTGCGAGCGGCGTACGCGCTCGCTCGCACCCGGGTGTTGCCCGGCGCGCAAGCGGCCGAGGAAGCGACGTCCGCCGTCGAGGCCGCCCGTCGCACGGGCGACCAGGAGGCGCTCGTGCTGGCCTTGCGGGCCGCCGGCGAGGCCGCCCGCGCCGAAGGACACCATCGGCTCGCCCTCGGGCACTTCCGTGAGCTGAGCGCGCTGACCGGCGCGTCGCACCTGGCCGAGGAGATCGCCGCGCTGCAGTTCCTGGACCGGTACGACCATTCCCAGGTCCTTCTCGACCAGGCCCATGCCGACACCGCGGCGGTGCTGCCCGCCGTCGGCTGCGCCCAGATGTGGCAGGACTTCAAGCTCGGCCGCCTCGACGATGCCGACGCGAGCGCCCGCGCCGTGATCGAGCTCGGCCGCCAGCTCGGCACCAGCCTGCACATCCTCGACGCGATCTCCGTCCGCACGGCGGTGGCGCTCATGCGCGGCGACGTCGAGACCGCCGCCGCCCAGCTGCGCCCCGCTCAGAAGATGACCACCGCCGACGCCGGCATCCGCGACCCGAGCATCGCTGTCATGCGCGGCTGGCTCGCTGCGAGCGGCGGGGACCTGCCCGCTGCCCTCGACATCCTCCGGCCGGTGGTCGACGGCGCGGAGCAGGCACGCAGCTTCTGGGCCTTGTGGCCGTGCTGGAACGGTTTGCTTTTCCAGATCGGCGCCGCGGCCGCGGACGACAGGTTCGCAGCCGTCTGCGTCGACATCGCCGAGACGGCCGCGGCCCGCAACCCCGGCGTGGCGAGTTTCGAGGGCGTCGCCCTGAACCTGCGCGGACTCCACAAGAATGACCTCGACATCCTCGCCGATGCCGTGCAGGTCCTGGAGCGCAGCCCGCGCCCGGTCCTGCGTGGGGTCGGAGCGGAGTCCTACGGGCGTGCTCTGCTCCGCGCCGGCCGGCGAGCCGACGGGATCGGGTGGCTTGACCGGGCCTGGGACGAGTTCCACGCGATGGGTGCCACCGGCTTCCGGGCCGACGTGCAGCGGGTGCTGCGCGGCGCCGGTGTCCGGCTGGCCAAGTGGCCGGCGGCGGTGGCCACCCCGGCGACCGGTTGGGCGTCGCTGACCGACGCCGAGCGGCGCGTCGCCGCGCTCATCGGTGGCGGCCACACGAACAAGGCGGCCGCGTCGGCGCTGGCGGTGTCGGTCAACACGGTCGGCACCCACCTGCGCGCGGTTTTCACAAAGCTGGGCGTCCAGTCCCGGGTGCAACTCGCCAATGCGCTGCGTGACCAGACCGGTCAGTGACCGGCCTGCAGTTCGGCGATCTGGGCGCGGGCCGCGAGGACGAGTTCCTCGTTCGTGTTGGCGTGCCCGCCGAGCCCCCAGCCGCCCTCGACGGCCTCGGTGAGCTGCACCCAGGTCCGGTCGGTCAGGCCGGGATCGCCGGCCGCGGCGGCGACGATCCGGGTCAGCTGTTCGACGACCGCCAACTGCTTCTCCCGGTCGAGGGCACCAGCGTTGGTGAGCACCTGGACCCGCACGTAGGTGTGGTCGCCATCGACGTTGGCGAGGCCGTCGGCGGGCAGTTCGTGGACGAACGCGGCGGTGTTCTTACGGAACATCGGGATGTTCGGCACCTGCTCGATCGTCATCACGGCCGTGGCCAGGTCGACGGCGAGGCCGCGGGTGTCGGCGAAGGTGCCGCTGGCTGCATAAACATCGATCATGGGCATGTACGCATCGTCCCCGCCCGCCGCGCAACCTTCTCTCACCCGAACACGTGAGGGGCAGACCGCGGCGAACGGCTGCCCGGCGACTACGGCCTTTCACCCGGCTGCCTGGCGGCGCGCGGTTCTGAACGGCCTGGTCCCTGGCGCACCCCTGCACAAGCTGACGGTGTCCGATGTCGATCAACGGAGCCGCGGCAGCACCCGTCGTCGCTCAGTTGGCGGACGACCTCTCCGGCACGGAGTTCGGCGTGATCGTTGCCGATCGCGGTGCCCGGCTCATCGAGATCCGCAGCGCGCAGCATCGATTGATCACCGATCTGGAAGAACATGGCATCGCGGTCGGTCGGCGATTTGCCGAGGAAACCACCGGCAACAACTCTGTGGGGACCGCCTACGAACTCCGCGCCGGCGTGGTGGTCCGAGGCGAGGAGCACTTCCTGGAAGCGCTACGGGGCTATGTGTGTTACGGCCATCCAGTGATCAACCCGCTCACCCGGCGGGTGGAGGGCGTGATCAGTGTCGTCAGCCTGGCCCCCGGCGACAATCCACTCCTGGCTCCCTATATCGGTTCCGGATGCTCCCGGCTGCGTGCTGATGGTGTTGCAGCCGGCTGCGGCGCAGTTCCGTGCGGCGGGAGCACCGGCACCTGCCCCGTCCGCCGCTGGCGATGACCGGCCGCTGTGGCCCGAGCGCTCGCGACGGTTGCTCATCAGTGGCGAGCCGGGCACCGGCAAGTCGACCTGCTGCGCGAGCGTCGCACGGAGCTGGCCGCGCTGGCCGCCGCGATGCTCAATGCCGCCGGCGCGGATCGGTCGGTTCGGTTCACCCCGATGGCGCTGGAAGTCCTTGCCGGCAATGCCTGGCCGGGTAACCTGCGCGAATTGAGCAGTGTCGTCCGGGAGGCACTGCGGGTCAGGTCGGCGGGAGATATCACCCCGGCTGACCTGCCGCCCGCGTACCGGATCAGCCCGCGCCGGCGGTGGATGACGCCGCTGGAACGCGCCGAACACGACACCATTCTTTCCGTGTTGCGGGCCAACGACGGCAACAAGGCGCATACCGCTCGGGAACTCGGCATCAGCCGAACCACGCTCTACAACCGTTTGCGTACTCTGCGGATCCCCGAATTCTGAGAAGTATTGGTATGGCGGATCCTGACCTCGCCGGCTGGGAGGTCAGGATCCCTCGTCGTGGTCGGAAGTGGTCAGGGTTGGAGCTGCCATTGCTGGCAGTTGTTGCTGAGCCAGGTCCAGAGGCGGACGTCGGTGCCGTCAGCGGTGTTGCAGTCGGCGACGTCGGCGACCTTGCCGCTGTTCGGGTTGAGCAGGCGCGTCCAGCCGTTGTCGGTGTCGACGAGTTTCCAGCGTTGGCAGTCGTTGTTCGACCAGGTGTATTGCTGGATGTTGGTGCCGTCGGCGGTGCCGCAGGATAGGACGTCGAGGGCTTTGCCGCTGTTGGTGTTGATGATGCGGCTGGTGCCGTCGGTGAGGGGTTCGACGCGCCAGCGCTGGTTGGTGCCGCCGGTGCAGGTCCATTGCCGGACGTCGCCGCCGTCGACGGTCGACCAGCCGTAGACGTCGAGGCATTTGCCGGTGGCGCGGTTGACCAGTTGGAAGTCGTTGGGTGTGTAGATGAAGCCGATCTTGTCGACTTCGTCGGCGGTGCGGCCGTGGAAGCCGGCGATCTGCCAGCCGGTGGGTGCGGTGACGGTGCGGCAGTTTGCGGTGGTGTCGCCGCCGGCGAGGGTGCGGGCGAGGCTGGTGGTGAAGGTGGCGTGGAAGATCCGGGTGTGGCCGTCGTGTTTGGCCCAGCACAGGTAGGCGGTGGTGACGTATTCGGTGCTGCCGAGGGTGAGCGACGAGTAGGTGCCGCCGGTGCCGCCGTGCGTGAGAGTGGTGCCGGTGCTCAGCGTCACGCCTACTTGGTCGACCCGTTCGCCGGCCCGCAGCGAGATGGCGGTGGGCTGGGCGCCCCAGGGGACGCTGTTGACGTCGTTGAAATAGTCGCCGTGTGGGCCGCCGGTCTGGTCGCTGAATTGGAAGGCGGGATTCGTCGACCAGGTGAATGTGGCGGCGATCGGGTCGTGGTCGGAGAGCATCAGGCCGTCGGAGGTGAGGAACTTGGCGTGTTCGTTGTTGTAGGAGGTGGCGTCAAGGTTGATGAACCGGCTGCTGCGATAGAGGATCTTGTCGACCACCTCGCAGGTGTTGGTGATCGCTGAGGTGTCGCAGACCAGCGCGTCGCTGTCCTTGGCCGGCGCGCTGCCGCCCCGGATCAGCTTGACCCAGGCGTCGGTGAGTCCGTTGTTCGCCGCGAACTCCGCGATGGTGTCGCCGCTGCGGGTGTAGCGCGTGTTCGTGTCGCCCATCACCACGACCGCGTTGCCCGCCGAGTGGGTCTGGATGAACGAGGTGAGCTGGCTCAGGTTGTCGGCCCGGGCGGCGAGGTCGCCGTCGGAGGTGCCGGCGTTGGTGTGCGCGTTGTAGAAGTCGACGTAGACGCCCTCGGCCAGCCGGACCCGCATGAAGGTGAAGCCCTTGGGGGTGAGGCAGTCACCGGAGTCGTACTGGCAGGAGTTCCAGCCGACCCGCTCGAAGTCGTCGCCGTCGTACTGGTAGTCGGACAGCGAGTTGAGCCCGCTGCCGATGCCGGCGCCGCCGCTGGTCGCCGTGCGGTACGGGTGCGAGTCGGCGGCGTACAGGTAGGCGTGGTAGTTGAAGTCTTCCTGCACGTGGACGATGTCGTAGGGGCCGAGTCGCTCGCCGATCGACGTGGTGCTGGAGGCGCGCGGGGTGGACGCGCTGGACAGCAGTTCGGGCAGGCCGGCGACGTTGTACGACAAGACGCTGAACGAGCCGGACGTGGCAGCTGCCGCGGGCGTCGCCGGGAGGGCGACGATGACCGAGGCCAGCGTCGCCGCCAGGGCCCAGGCCAGAGTTTTGCGCATGGGGATGCCCTTTTTCTTGTGGGGGTGGGATCGGTGGGTATCCGCTACGGGGATAGCGGGTGCCATGCATGAATTTCTTTCATGTGACGGCAGTTGTCAATCACTGTGGAGGGATGAGAGTGAGGAGATCGCGAGGAGCCTCGCCATGACTGAGCACAACGCGAGCTCGGAGACGGCCACCGCCGGCAGCTCACCGAAGTCGGGGAGGGCTCGACGTCTGTCAGTGCGGTGGGGACTGTCGGGCGAGCCATCCGGCGACCTGGGCGCGTGAGGTGAAGCCCAGCTTGCTGAGGATGTTCTCGACGTGTCCCTCGGCGGTTCGCTGCGCGACCACCAGTCGAGTGGCGATCTCTCTGTTGCTCAGGCCCTCGGCGATCAGCTTGGCGACATCGCGCTCCCGTCTGGTGAGTCCGAAATCGGGTTCTGTCTCGCTCTGTTGGGCGGCAGCCGTCGTCGGCTGTTCCAGGGCGAACGCGACCGCCTCCCTGGTGGGCAGCTGGGTGCCGCGCCGATAGGCGGCCTGAAATCCTCGGCTGGTCATCCGGGCGCGCACCGCAGCAACGCATTCGTCGTGAAAACCACGCATGCTCACCGATGACGACAGCGATGTGCGCATGGCGCTCCAGAGCCGGTCGGACGCGCCGAGCAGCTGGGCGGCTCGCCGGTCGCGGCGTTCACTTCCGGCTATCCAAGCTAGTGATTCCAGGGACAGGCTGACACCGAACTGCTCGTCCTCGACCAGCTTGTGTACCTTCAGGCTCTCCTTGGCAGCCTCAGCCGCGCCGGCGTTGTCGCCGTCGCGCCAGCGCAGCACGCTGAGCCCCCAAAGGGATACCGAACGCCACCACACCTCGCCGTTGGCTGCCGCAAGGTCGCGGCATGCCAACAGTTCGGGATATCCGTCAGACGGAACCCCGGCCAAACCTCGGGAGACTCCGAGCGCGGACAACGTCCACAGTTCACCGCTGATCGCCCCTAGCCGCCGGAACTCAACCAGCGCGCTCTCGAACAGCGGCACGGCACCAGCGTGGTCGCCGGCGAACGTGGCGATATTGCCCTCGACCAGCGGGAGAAACGCGAGTTCCACGGAGGGCGGTAGGCGTGTGGCGAGCCGTTTGGCGTCGGCGAACAGCTCGCCGGCCCGGCCGGGATCGTTCTGGCAGGCTGCCAGCCAGGCCGCGACGCGCAGCGCCTTCACCCTGGTCCAGTGCTGCGGTGGCGGCATTGCCAGGGCGCGGTCGAGCCAGTATCTGCCCTCGGAGAGCAAGCCCCGCACGAACCAGTGGCTTTCCAGCTCAGCCGCGAACCGCAACGCGAGTTCGGGCGCGTCCTGGGTGACCGCACGTTCCAACGCCACCCGCAGGTTGGACTTCTCCAGCCGCAGCCGCAGCATGATGCGCGCCTGATCCGGCCCGACCCAGTTGCGGTCCCCATACGTTGCCAGGTTCTCGAACCACCGGCAGTGTCGGGCCTCGAGCGTGGTCTGCTGGCCCTGCGCGGCCAGCCGCATCGCGCCATACTCGCGAATCACCTCGAGCATCCGGTACCGGGCCTGCGGGCCATCGCCTCGGAAAGTCAGGATGGACTTGTCCACTAGCGACGCGATCAGGTCCAGGATCGATTCGGCAGGCAATTGCTCGTCCGCGCAGACAACCTCAGCGGCGTCCAGTTCGACGCCGCCGGAGAAGACCGAGATGCGGGCCCAGAGCAATTGCTCCGGCTCCGTACACAGGTCCCAGCTCCAGTCGACCAGCGCGCGCAATGTCTGCTGCCGAACCGGAGCGTTGCGCGTTCCCGAGCTCAGCAGCTGGAAGCGGTCGGTGAGTCGATCCAGGATCTGGTTCGGGGAGAGCACTCGCAGCCGGGCCACGGCCAGTTCGATGGCCAGCGGTACGCCTTCCAGCGCCGCGCAGAGCCCGGCGACGACAGCGCAGTTGTTCTCGGTGACCTCGAATTCGGGGAGCACGGCGGTTGCCCGGTCGATGAACAGGCGGGCTGAGTCGATACGGGCCAGCTCAGACGGGCTGCAGCTGACCTCCGGGTCGGGCACATCGAGTGGTTGCACTGCAAGGGCCGCCTCGCCCCCCAGCCGAAGGGCCTGCCTGCTGGTGATCAGAATCCGCAGTTCGGGACAGGATCGCAGCAGTGTCTCTGCCAGATCAGCGACCGCGCCGATCAATTGTTCGCAGTTGTCCAGGACGAGCAGCGCCTGTTTGTTCGCCAGAAACATGGCCAGCCCGGGTGCGTCGGAGCTGACAGCCTTCTCACGAATGCCGAGCGCTTCGGCGACCGTGACCGCAACGAGGTCGGGATCGCGCAAATCAGCGAGGGCGACAAACCAGACACCGTCCGGAAATGCGCGGCGCATCCCGGCACCCACCCGCAGGGCGAGCCGGGTCTTGCCGACGCCCCCCACCCCGGTAAGCGTCACCAATCGACCGGCGGAGAGCAACCGCCGCGTGCGGGTCACCTCATGCCGCCGGCCGACGAAACTGGTGACCTCTGCCGGCAGACCGTCGGCGAAACCACGTGCAGTCGCGGTGCTACTCACATGAGCACGTTAGTGGCTGTGCCCGGCCACGGCAGCCCTTGCCTCGAGTTCGACCTCGGCCCCAGGTCTGCTCACCCATCCGGAGCGGGGCGGTGGAGGCGCGACTTCACCGGGCTGCCGGTGACAGATGGAGCAGCGGGGCGAACTCCTCGGTGCTGCGTGGCCGTTCGGTGAGCAGCCGTAGCAGCCGTAGCCGGGTCTCCTCGGCGACGGCGCGCAACACGGCGGTCAGCTCCGTGTTTCGTGAAGCTCGGGCCCGGTTCCGTTGACCTTCAGGTGTCCGCGCAGCCAGCCTTCGGTGTTGCTCACGTGCAGGAGGGCGGCCGCTTGGGCGAGCGGGCCGTCGCGGGCGACGAGCGCCAGATAGATCGCCTCGTGTTCGGTGAGGGTGCGGCCGGCGGCGTCGCCGTCGACGAGCCCACGCCAGATCCGGGCCCGGAGGGTCCGGCTCGAGATTCCCTCCAGCAGGGTCAGCAGGGTCTCGTTGCCGGTGGCCGCGATGACGGCGTGATGGAACGCGGCGTCGTGGTGGTTGAGCAGTTCGACGTCGTCGCGCGCCTCTCGCATGGCGTCGAGATGGTGCTTGATCTCCTTTAGGCCCGGATCGAGGATCCGTGTTGCCGCGAGCGCCGTGGCGACCGGTTCGAACAACCGTCGTACTTCCATGAGGTCAAGCAGCGAGCCGGTGTCGCCTTGCAGCAGTTCCACCGCGCCGCCGAGGCCACCGAGCAGCAGGTCGGGCTGGAGGCTGGTCACGTAGGTGCCGTCGCCGCGCCGGATCTCCAGGACACGGGCCACGGACAGGGCCTTGACCGCCTCGCGCATGAGGTTGCGGGACAGGCCCAGTTGGGCGGCAAGCTGTGGCTCTGGGGGCAGTTTCGAGCCGGGAGGCAGCTTGCCGGACCGGACGAGTTCCCTGATCTGGGCGATGGCCCTGTCGGTCAGTGACATGGGTGGAGGCCTCCTTGGCCGACCGCGCGAGCGGACAGCTCCGATGTCGGATCGCCTCGGTGGAACGTATCAGGACATCCCATGTTTACCACGATCAGTGTGTGCCCGGCGGCGGCCGCGGGCAGAACGCCGTCGAGCGCGGACTGATCGAGCAGCGTGTAGCGGCCGGCCAGCATCACGACCTCCACGGCAGTGCCGGCGATCCTCCGGCGTCTCATGGTCGTCACCGGGCGAGCCATCCGCCGTCGACCGGCAGGACCGTGCCGTGCACGTAGGCCGCCGCGTCCGAGGCGAGGAAGACGGTGGCGCCCGCGATGTCGTCGGCGGCCCCCCAGCGGCCGGCGGGTATCCGGTCCAGGATCGCGGCGGCTCGGGCCGGGTCGTCGCGGAGGGCCTGGGTGTTGTCGGTGGCGATGTAGCCGGGGGCGATGGCGTTGACGTTGACCCCGCGGGGCGCCCATTCGTTGGCCAGCGCCTTGGTCAGGCCGGCGATGCCGTGCTTGGCGGCGGTGTAGCCGGGCACGGTGACGCCGCCCTGGAAGCTCAGCAGCGACGCGGTGAAGATGATCCTTCCGCTTCCGCGGGCCACCATCGCGCCGCCCAACGCTCGGGCGAGAACGAACTGGGCGGTGAGATTGACCTGGAGCACCAGGTCCCAGTCGATGTCGGTGTGCAGGTAGGCCGGGGCCCGGCGGATCGTGCCCGCGTTGTTGACCAGGATGTCCACCGGCCGGTCGCGCCCGGCCAGTTCGTCACCCAACTCGCGCACGGCCACGGGGTCGGCCAGGTCGGCGCGGATCCCCTCGAAGGATCGACCGGCGGCGACCACGTCCTTCTCGACCGCGCTGCCGGACTCCTCAAGGTTCGCGCTGACGCCGATGATGTCGGCTACGGCAAGATCGATATGTTCGTCACCGACGGGTACGCGTGGCAGATGGGCCAGCAGGCGCTGGCGTACCGGGAGATCCAGCGGTTGGTGAAGTCGCTCCAGCCGGGCATCGTGATGATCGACCACGGTGGTCTTTCCCAGCCCTGGCTCGGCGACGCGATCTACTTCGAGGAGCCGCTGGGGGTCACCGCGCCGGACGGTAACCAGTACGCCGGCATCCAGGGCCAGACCATCAGCAACGGCTGGTTCTGGCATCCCAGCACGCCGACGACCGAGCCGATGGGCAAGGACGCGATCCTGGATCACCTGGCCGACCTGGAGCCCAAATGGACGTCACTGATTCTGAACTGCCCGCCCAACCGCGACGGGCAACTGGACGACAACATCGTGGCCCGGCTGACCGAGGTCGGCGCGGCGTGGCAGCCCGTGCGGCGCCCGGCCCTGCCGGCCCAGCCGTTGCGGTGCGAATACCAGGTCACCCCGGTTAACGCGTACGCCACCGCCTTCCACTCCGGTGAGGGGCCGCTGCGTGCCATCGACGGGCTCAGCGACAAGGGCCTCGAGACGTGCTGGTCGACGTGGAACCTGCCGCTGCCGCAGTCGATCACCCTGGACCTGGGCGGGGTGTGGAGCAACATCTCCACTTTGGAGTATCTGCCGAAACAGTGGAACCGGCACTACCTGACCGACGGTGACATCACCTCGTACACCATCTCGACCAGCGTCGACGGGGTCACCTTCACCCCGGCTACCTCAGGCACCTGGGCCGGGACCATCGCCACGAAGATCGCCGAGTGGCCGAAGCGGAAAGCGGCATTCGTCCGGCTGGAGGTGCACAAGGGCACCGGCGGCTACGCCAACGTCAGCGGCTTGCACATCGGCGGCCGGCGCGCCGAGCCGGTCAAGGTGTCCGAGCCGCCACTGGCCGGTGGCACGTACCGGTTGGTGGCCCGGCACAGCGGCAAGGTCGCCTCGATCGCCGGCACCGATGTCGTCCAGGCCGCCTGGAGCGGCGAGGCCGGCCAGAAGTGGGACCTGCTGGCCACCGGAGACGGCTACTACAAGGTCCGCAGCGTGGCCACCGGCACGCTCATGGAGGTCGCCGGGCTGTCCCGCGCGAACGGCGGCAACGTCGCCCTGTGGAAGGACGACAACGTGCCCCAGCAGCACTGGGCGATCACCCCGATCGGCGGCGGCCACTACCTCCTGGTCAACCGGCTCAGCGGCCTCGCCCTCAACGTCGCCGGAGCCGGGCAGGCCGACGGCGCCAACATCGACCAGTGGGCCTACGACGCGAGCACCCAACAGCAGTGGCAGATCGCCGCCCTCTCCTGACCCACCGCTGCGCACGCATTACGCACTCCTTACGGCCGGCTCCGGGGTTCAACTGCCCGGAGTACGAGGCCGTACCGAACGACAGCAGACACCGTTCGTTCGTCGGAGGTAGAGCACACATGCGTAGGAGAACTGGTATCGCCGTGGCCGTAGGCCTGTTGGTGACGGCCGGGGGTGTGTCCACGGGAATCGCGTCGGCGCATGAGAATCCGGGTGGCAAGCACGGCAAGGCAGCCGACGACGGTGGGATGGTCTTCGTCCAGTCGAACGATCCGGAGCGCAACTCGATCCTGGCCTTCCGGCGCGCGGCGGACGGTGCGCTGACGGCCGCCGGCGAGTTTCCGACCGGGGGCCGCGGCGGCGCCCAGAAGGACAACCCGTTCGACCCCCTCGCGTCACAGGAATCCCTCGTCTTCGACCGCAGGCACAACGTGATGATCGCGGTGAACGCCGGCAGTAACTCGGTCACCACCTTCCGGGTGCGAGACGGCGAACTCTCCCATCCGCGTACGGTGGCCTCCGGCGGCGACTTCCCGGCGAGCATCGCGGTGTCCGGTCGGACCGTGTACGTCCTCAACGCCGGCGGCACCACGAACGTGACCGGGTTCCGGCTGACCCACGACGGGTTGCGCCCGCTCGCCGGCTCGACGCGGACGCTGGGCATCACCAACGACGCGGTGCCGTTGTTCACCGACTCCCCGCCCCAGGTCGGGTTCAGCCCCGACGGCCGGCAGTTGCTGGTGACCACGAAGAGCGGGAACACGATTGAGGTCTTCGCGGTCGCCGAGAACGGCCTGCTCTCCGACGAGCCGGTATCGACCGCGTCGACCGGGGACGTGCCGTTCTCGTTCGTCTTCGATCAGGCCGGCCACCTGCTTGTCACGGAGGCCGCCAAGTCCGGGGTCACCTCGTACGCGTTGGGCGAGGACGGCACGCTGGATGTCATCACGCCCTCGGTCGAGTCGGGTCAGCAGGTGCTGTGCTGGATCGCCCGGGCCGGTGAGTTCTTCTACGGCACGAATCCGGGCAGCTCGACCATCAGCCTTTACACGGTCGACGGCGAGGGAAAGGTCAGCATCGGCGGCGAGGACGGCGTGATCGCGGACGCCGGCGGCCCGGAGGCGGTCGCGGAGGTGGCCGCGGCGGCCCAGGCCGCCGAGGAGGATCCGGACGCCGAACCGGCCAAGGCTCCGGGCGCCGGCCCGATCGACCTGGCCGCCACGGCCGACGGCACATTGCTGTACGTGCAGAACACCCTCGCCGGGACCATCGAAGGGTTCCGGGTCGGCGCGTACGGCGAGCTCACCCTCGTCGAGACCGAGAACCAGGGCCTGCCCGCCTTCGCCGACGGATCCGGCATGGAGGGCCTGGTCGTCTGGTAGAGGCGAAGACACAGAGACGTACGCGGGCGGGCCTGACACCAGCCCCTCAGGCCCGCGATCGACGCCACAGCCGTTGGACAGCCAGTCACCTAGCGCCCTTTCGTTTCCCGGCGCCACACCGCGGGGGAGTAGCGGGCCGGAGTCAGGGCCCACTCCGCTGGGGCGAACCCGGTCGGCATGCCCGCCCGGCGCCAAGTGTCCGGTGGGTGGCCGTCCGGCAGCCACTCCCGGCGCCAGATGCCCAGGGCGGTGTCGAGGTCGGCCATGGCCGGGGTGAGCTGGTCGTCCACGGGCGTGCGCAGGTGCTCGGCCCACAGCTTGACGCGCAGGTCGCGGACCAGCGGGCCGGTCGTGACGAAGGTGGACGTGAGCTCGCTGTCGGTGCCGACCATCGAGCGGCTGAAGAAGTTCGCCGAGCCGATGCTGGCGAACACGTCGTCGATGAGCATCAGCTTGGTGTGCACCGTCAGGTTGTCGACGCGGTACATGACCACGTTGCGGCGAGCGGCGACCGGCAGCCGGGCCAGCACCCGCCACCGCATGTCGTGGGGGACCGTCGGGTGGACGGTGCTGTCGCCGCCGTCGGCCGGATCCCGCCGCCCGGAACCGACCAGGATGATCTTGACGCCGCGGCGGGCGGCGGAGCGCAGCCGGCCGTAGAGCTGGAAGCGGGGATCACCACCGGGGGCTTCGTGGAAGTACTGGTCCTCGAGGTAGATATAGCGTTCGGCCGCGCCGATCGCGGTGGTCATCGAGTGGTAGATCTCCTGGATGCCGGCCCGGACGACGTTCGCCCGGCGTATCCGGCGCAGCCCGCGGTGGTGGTAGAGACGCCACGGCCGGTAGGAGCGCACAACTTGCACCGCGGTCCCGTCCGCCGGATGCTCCGGCTGCTCCGGCACCGGCGGCAGGTCGCGAGGCGGGTCCATCGAGTTGATCACTGTCAGCTCGCCGCTGGGCAGGTGGAAGTACTCCGGCGGCAGGTTCTTCGCGATGTACCGCGGCGGCAGGGCGGCGGTATTCTGCCAGCGGAACTGGAACGTCTCCCGGACCCGGACGGCCGCCGGGCCGCGCAGGCGCGCGGCCGCGTCGTGCCAACCCCACCGGTGGGCGCCGAGCTTCAGGCGATGGTGCGGCGAGTGGTCGAACCGGCTGGGGGAGAGATCAAGACCGCCGACGTACGCGGTGAGCACGCCGCCGTGGCAGAACACCACGAGTTTCTGGTGGTTGGAGCCCAGCACCGGGCCGGACCAATCGAGCAGCACCCGGTCCGCCAGCGGCGGCGTCGCGGCGTCGCGGGTCGACGGCTTCCATGCCCGGATCACCCGCGCGGCAAGGGTGTTCGCCCGGAACGGCCCGATTGGCAGCCACGGCACGCCGCCGGAGAACTCGGCCGCGCTGAGCACGATCCGCACATCGGTGCCGCCCGCGGCTTTCTCGGCGAGCACGTCGGTGAACGGCCGATAGCCGACCTCGCCGGCGGTGCGCCCGGTGAGGTCGAGCTGCGGGTCGGCCTGATAGCTGGCGATGTAGACAGCGTCGCCGGGCCCGAGGGCTTCCATGTGCTCGGCCAGCTCGGTGAAGTAGCTGACGCCGTCGATGATCGGCTCGAAGTGGGAGTTCTCGATGAAGGTCGGGCACGCCTCGGTAGCCGGCGGCAGGTACTGGCCGATCAGATCAGTCAATGACGATGCGTGTGTCACGCCGTGATTACACCGGAAACCGGCTGCCTCGTCACCTGCGGAGTGCCCGAGGCGGCTCTGTTGCACCGAGCCATCACCAAGATCGCTTGCCGCAATCGGTCCTCGTCGCCGCGGTTCTGGCCGCCGCTGCGGTGATCACCTGGTCGGTCCCGGCTCTCCGAGCGACCGCGACCACAAGACCCGCAGGTCAGCGAATAGGCTTACGCAACTCTTAGGGAAAGCCGCGCCGGATCTCACCGGGCAGCGCGAGCCTGGACATGACGGAACCGGCGGAGGGTGGCGCATGCGCGTACTGGTGGTGGACGACGACGCGGCCGTACGGGACTCGCTCGCCCGGACGTTGCGCTTCGAGGGACATGAGGTCGACACCGCGCGGGACGGGCAGGAGGCACTGGCCATCGTTCGCGCCGGTGAGCCGGACGCCATGATCCTTGATGTCAGCATGCCGGCGATGGACGGGCTCGAGGCCTGCCGCCGGTTGCGGGCCGATGGGGTGCTGCTGCCGGTGCTCATGGTGACCGCCCGGGACAGCATCGGCGACCGGGTCGCCGGTCTCGACGCCGGCGCCGACGACTACCTGGTCAAGCCGTTCGCGCTGCAGGAGCTGCAAGCCCGGCTGCGCGCGCTGCTGCGCCGGTCCCTGCTCACGGCCGGGCCCGCCCCGCAGCCGGGGCAGGCTCCGGTCAAAGCGGCGCCGGAGGACCTGCTGACCTTCGCCGACCTGCGCATGGATCCGCGTACGCGGGAAGTGCGGCGCGGTGAGCGGCCCCTGCGGCTGACCCGTACCGAATTCTCCATCCTCGAAGTGTTCCTGCGGCACCCACGGCAGGTTCTCACCCGGACCGCGCTCTTCGAGCAGGTCTGGGGTTACGACTTCGGGGAAGGCTCCAACAGCATCCACGTCTACCTCGGCTACCTGCGCCGCAAGCTCGAGGTGGACGGAGAGAAGCGGCTGCTGCACACCGTACGCGGCGTCGGTTTCGTGCTCCGAGAAGAACCGCTGTGACCGCGGTCCGGCGCTGGTGGCAGCGGCGAACCCTGCACGACCGCCTCGCCCTGCTGGTCACCGGCGCGGTGGCGGCCGCCGTGCTGACCCTCGCCGTCGCCGCGTGGGTGGTCGTCGCCGAGATCCAGCACCACCGGATGCAGTCGGAGCTCACCGCCAACGCCGCCGCCATCGCCGCGCAACCGGACCAGTGGCTCGCCGCGTCCGGGGTGTCTCCGGACGTCGGAAACCAGCGCGGTGGCGGCCACCGCGGGCAGCACCAGCTGGGACCGCGGTGGCAGATCCTCGACGCCGGGGCCACCGTGATCAGCCAATCGACCAGCCTGCTCCCGGTCACGGACGGAGCGCGGCAGGTTGCCGCGGGACAGCGCAGGGCGGCACAGGAGAAGGTCCGTGTCGGCCACCAAAACTACCTGATGTTGACCGTGCCGGCGACCGGAGGCGGGGCGGTGCAGGTCGCCATCGACCAGGACCCCGACGACCAGACCCGCACCATCTTCGGCCTGCTGCTCGCCGTGGGTTGTGTGCTCGTCATCGGCGGCGCCGCGCTCGGGGGACGTATGGTGGCCCGGGCCGGGCTGGTGCCCGTGCAGCGGCTCACCGAGGCGGTCGAGGACGTGGCCGTCACCATGGACCTCGGCCGTTCCATCGCCGTCAGCGGCGTCGACGAGATTGCCCGGCTCGGCACCTCCGTCAACACCATGCTCACCGCCATCGATACCGCCCGCCGCGCCCAGCGCGCCCTGGTCGAGGACGCCGGGCACGAGCTGCGTACCCCGCTTACCAGCCTGCGCACCAACATCGAGCTGCTGCTGGAGGTGGAGCGGCACCCCGAGCTGGCGCACCGGCTCTCCCCGGAGGACCGCACGAAGCTGCTCACCGACCTCGTCACCCAGGTCAGCGAGCTGTCGACGCTGACCACGGAACTGGTCGAGCTGGCCCGCGAGGAGACCACCCGGGAGGCCGTCGAGCCGGTCGAGCTCTCCGATGTGGTCGAGGCCGCGATCAACCGGGTACGCATCCGCGCGCCCGGCCTGACCTTCGCCGCCGACCTCGCCCCGGCCGCCGTACGGGGGCGACCCGGCGAACTGGAGCGCATGATCGTCAACGTCCTTGACAACGCCGCAAAGTGGAGCCCGGCCGGCGCCACCGTGGAGATCCGGCTGAGGGTCGAGGCCGACGACGCATGCCTGCTCACCGTCGCCGACGCCGGTCCCGGCATCGACGAGGCCGACCGCCCGCACGTGTTCAACCGTTTCTACCGCGCGGTGGCGGCCCGTTCGACGCCAGGCTCCGGCCTCGGCTTGGCCATCGTCGCGCAGACCGCGGCCCAGCACGACGGCACGGTCACCACCGGCCCTCGCCAACCGCACGGCACCGTCGTCAGCATCCGGCTGCCGCTCGTACCCGTCGGCGAATTCTCATCGAAGTCTTAGACGTATCCGCCAAGGCCTCTTAGCTGTGGAGCCGATCGTGGTGAGCGCCGGGGGACCGGCACAGATTCACGACACCGACCCACGAACGGGAAATCGACCATGAGTGACCAGACGCCGCGCCCGCCTCACGACAACGACGACACCGCCCCCGTCGACCCAGCCCCGGCCTCCCAGACCGCCGCCAGTACCACGCCGGGCGAGGCCGCCACGCCGCCTGCTGCCCCAGCACCTGCCCCCGTGGCGGCCAAGGGCCGTTGGTACAGCAGCCGGGTGCCGCTCCTGGTCGCGGGCGCGGCTGTGATCCTGGCGTGCATGCTCGGCGGCGGGGTGGTCGCGGCAGGCGCGCTCGTCGGCGGCGGGCGCCACGGTGACGACCGAGGCAGCCATGGCAGCCGCGACGGCCGCGGCGACGACGGAGGAGTCGGTCGGCACAACAAGAACCGCGACAGTGACCGTCGGAAGAGCGACGATCAGCCCACCCCGGCACCGTCGACGTCCAGCGGTACCGCTCCGGCAGCGAGCGCACCCGGTCCCACGGCCTCCGCCTGAGTCGACGACCCAGGCCGGCCCGAGACCCGGAGATCGATCCCGTCGATGAGAATCTCCGTCGGCGATCAGGCCATCTGTTGGTGGACACGCCACGACCAGTTCGGCGTGCGCCACGAGGGTGTCCTGCGAAGGGACCGCGACCAGAAGTGCCTGGCCGTCGTCAATGTCGGCGAGTGCGCGAAGTAGAAGTCGATTCAGTACTCGGGCGTAGTGCTCGGGGTGCACCAGGGCGCCGACCTCGGTGGCCGGGTCGTCGGGCGGCCCGACCCGGACGCGCTCGGCGCGCTCGGCCAGGCGGCGGGTGAACTCCTCGTACACCCCTCGCTCCACCAGGACCCGGGAACCGGCTGTGCAGCGCTCCCCGTTGAGCGAGAAGACGCCGAAGGTCACCGAGTCGAGAGCGGCGTCGGCCCGCACCTCTGCCGCTCGCGATTTCCGTGTCGGGCAGGCGGTAGCATTCCGCTTGTGCGGTGACTGATCCGTCAGCAGGCGATGCTTCGGGGCGCATGGTGGGACGACCACGAGAGCGGGTTGTAGTGAGCATCCACTTGTCCAAGGGAGGCGTGCTGCGGCGGGTCGTGCTCAGTTGCGACGTGGCGGGATGCCCGATCCAGGTGGAGCCGCCGGCCACCGAGGCGTGGCGCAATGACGCGGACGCCCGGGCCTGGGCTCGTGAACACGCTGTCGGCTGGACGTCAGACCCGATCCGCCAGACCGACTATTGCCCGGGACACGCCCAGTTCCGTGAGGCCCCGGCTATCGGCGACGCCCCGCCCCGGCCAACGGCCTCCGTTCGGGATCGTTCCGGTAACCCGCTCAACCGCGATGAGCACGCGGAACGTCTGGGGAAGCTACTCGTCGACGGTGACCGGTCAGCGGGACGACCGCTGACGCTGACGGCGGTTCAAGCTACGGTCGTGGCCCGGCTGCTTGACGAGCTTGCCGGCGTTTACCGTGGGGAACGCCTGGGGACTCTCGCCCACGAGCTTTCCGCGCTACTTGATAGCAAACTCCGCCACCAGGACTGATGGTCGGTCAGCAAGTCACGATGGGCAGACACGTCATCGTCGGCGCCGGACAGGTTGGCCGGCACCTCGTCGAACTGCTTGCGACGCAGGGTCACGACGTCACCGTCGTCACCCGCTCCGGAACCGGCCCGGGGAACGTCACCAGGATCGCCGCGGACGCCACCGACCGGGATCGGCTCGTCGAGATCACGAAGGGCGCCGACGTCCTCTACAACGTCGCTGCTCCTCGCTATACCCGCTGGCCGCAGGATTGGCCCCCACTCGCCGCCGCATTGTTGGCCGCCGCGGAAGCGACTGGCGCGACGCTGGTCACCTCGAGCAACCTCTACCTCTACGGCCCGGTTGACGGCCCGATGACCGAGGATCTCTCGGCGGCCACGGCCGGCCACAAGGGCCGGGTCCGGGCGAGGGTCTGGTCCGACGCGCTCGCCGCCCACGAGGCAGGGCGGGTCCGGGTCACTGAGGTCCGTGCCGCAGACTACTTCGGCCCCGGCGCCGGAGAACAGACCCCGGTCGGCACCCGGTTCGTACCGCCCCTGCTGGTCGGCAAGCGCGTGATGTTCCCCGGCGACCCGGCCGCTCCGCACAGCTGGACCTATCTGCCCGACGTGGCCCGCGCGCTCGCGGTCGCCGGTACCGACGGGCGGGCACTTGGCCGCGCCTGGCACGTCCCGACGAATCCACCGCTGTCCGCCCAGGCCCTGGCCGAACGGCTGTGCGTCCTCGCGGGCGCTCCAGCGCCGCGGATCGCCCGGATGCCGCACTGGGTCATGAACGCCGTCGGGGTGCTGTCGCCGATGGTGCGCGAGCTACGCGAGACCCGGTACCAATTCGACCGGCCTTTCGTGGTCGACTCCTCGGCCTTCGAATCCACCTTCGGCGTCGTCCCCACCCCCATCGATGAGGCCCTCAAGGCCACCCTCGAGTTCTATCGTCCGTGACCGGGCCGCCGCAGGACCAGCCGCGTAGGTAACCGCCCGGGCGGGTTGCCCTCTGCGCCCTTTGTGACGTTGGTGCGAGTGACGCGACTCCTGCTCGGCTGGGGAGCGGTCGGTCCGGGACAGGTGGCGTCACGGACCTGCGTCCACGGCTCGTGGCGCGGCGACGGCCAGGTCCAACTCCGCAGGGGCAGCCGGGCTCAATGAAAGCGGACGAAGCGGTCTTCGGCCGTGGTGTCCGTGCCGGTGAAGACGACGGCGTCGGCCTGGCGCCCGGTGGGGTCGAGGAGTCGGAGGTTGCCGCCTCGGTTGCTCAGTTGGACCCCGGTGCCGTCCAGGGGGACCATTCCCGACCCGCCCGCGTCCAGGGTGAGGCCGTCGATTCTTGTCATCCGGCCGTTCTTGTCGATCAATTGCCAGCCGTCCAGCCGGATCGCGGCCGTCGCCAGGTTGCCGATCACCACCGCTTCCTTTCCCGTGTCGTCGCCGGACGGGTTCAGGAGGGCTCGTTCCAGGTAGACCGGGCCCTCCGTGGCCGGTGGGGTGCCGGCGTGGATCAGTTCGCCGATCGGCCGGGCCTGCGACGCCGGGTCGCCAGAGTCGGTGGTGGGGATGAGCTGGGTCTGGAAGGCGAGGAAGAGACCGACGTGGCGGTCCGGATGGGCGAGGATCAGTCCGCCGTCCTGCAGTGCGCCGTTGTCACCCGCGTGCCGGCCGACGTTGCCCTGCATGAGGTGGATGTCGTGGATCCCGTGCAGACCGTCGATGTTGCCGAACTCCCGATCGATTGGTTTGTTCAGGTTGCGGTCGAATTTGATGCCGAATGCGAACACCTCGCCGCCGGCCTCCCTGCAGTGGTGCAGATGCAGGGCCAGCAGGTCCTGGAGGTCGTCGGCGGATGCGCTGCCGCTGGCCGGCAGCGCCGTGCCGGCACGCCAGTCAAACAGCGGGGCGCGCACGTAGTCCAGTGCCGACGACGGCGAGCGGGTCGCCGGGCTGAAGCCAGTCGGCTGCGTCGACAGTCCGGCCAGGATGGGGTGATCCATCAGTGGGTCGACCAGCCAGTAGACCACGTCCGAGCCGGTGTCGGACTGCACGTTCACCGCTACCCGCCAGGGCTGGCCCGTCTTGTCCAGCACCCTGATCTGCAGGTGGGGCGTGGACCGGTCGTCCTCGCGTACCCATCGATCGAGGTCTCCCCGCAGCACACCGTAACCGTCAGTCATGGCTGACACCTCCCTCGGACCAGAGTGGCCCGGCGCCGGGCCTGATACGCGCCGGGTGTCAGGTACGAGACCGTACGCCGCACCGGGCCTGCGGGTCCCGCCGTCCTGACCATCCGCGGGACGACCGAACGTCGTCGGAGCCGCTGCGACCGTCGGACAAGATCGACCGCCGACCAAGCCCTCATCAGAGGGCACCTTCCAGCTCCGGCAGGCTTAGGAGGATGTCAGTCGGAAGCTGTTCAGGATCGTTCTGAAGGTTGCCTGTGCTTTTGGCCAGTCGCGTCGGAGCGCGGACGGTGAGTTGGCGGCCACCTCGACGATGACGATGTAGAGCCCGGTGCCTCTGGTGACAGCATGTCGCCGGCGACCATCGGCTTGTTCTGTGCGAAGTAGCCGACGTCGACGCTGACGACCGTCCCCGTCTTGCCCTCGCGGTAGTTGTCCCAGCGGTTAGACGACTCCGTCCATGAGCTGGGAACGACGAGGGTGTACCCGGAATCGCCGACAAGCCGGAACCCCGCGGGTGGGGGCGGTGTCGTCCGGATCGGCGTGGGCGAGGCGGTACGGCTGCCGATGCCGGCGGAAGAGGCGGTCACGGCGGCCGGCCCTCGGGTGCGTGCTTCGCTCGGACCATCGGGCCCAGGCCAGGCAGCCCACCCCACCACGGCCAGCAACAGCAGCACCACAGCCGACGATGTGATCAGCGCGGTCGTCCGGGCCCGCGACCCGGTGCCGATGCCCGGCCCAGGGCCGAGCGAGGACGTGCAGAGCCAGCCGAGGATTCGGACGGGCACCGACGGGCGGTGGCGCATCGCTTGTGGTGCGGTACATCATGGAATAGGGCTGGCATGGCGAAGGGTAGGCGAAGATCCATGGGATTGGGCACGCTCGCGGGTCACTATGTCGCCGGTCTGCCGGCCCTGTTCCTCGCCACGGTGGTGACCTTGGCCAGTGCCGGCACGCTGCGGCGCGCATGGCGGCTACGCCATCATGGGTTGGTAGCTCATGCACGGGTGCTCACGGCCACGGTGCTCGACACCAACGTGGAGTATCCGGCGAAACGAATGCTCAGCGTGGCGTTCCGCACCGGTGCCGGCCGGGACCTCACCGCGACGATCAAGTTCCGGGCCGACTGGCACACCGCCGCCAGCGGTGACATCATCACCGTACGTTACGACCCGGACGATCCTGAGACCGCTATGCTGGACCGAGACAAACACCACGGGCTGCAGGAAATCCGTTCCTGCGCGGTAGGGATCATGCTCGCCGCGCCTATCGCAGTTGTCATCACCGCCGCGCTGCTCACAGAGACCGCGACGCTTGTCTTGTCACCTCTGATCGACCGCTGACGTGCCTTCTGACCAACGCACCGTGCGATTCCGACCTTCGACTGAACCATCACCCTGCGACGGCTGTATGTGCTGGTCGTCCTCGATCGTGGAGTGGTCGGCGAGGTTGTGCCGCAGGTTGTGGCCGTTGTCGCTGATCACGCGCAGCCGGTCGGCAGAGGCCGTGCCCCTCGGCGGGCACGGCCTCTCAGCGTCGGATCAGGCCCTGGCCCAGGTCTGCTCGGCAACGCCGTTGCAGGTCTCGACCTTGACCCCGGAGCTCGTGGTCTCGAGGCAGAGCGCGGTGTTGGCGACGCTGGTCACCGTCTTGTCCGCGTTGAGGGTCCACTTCTGGTTGGACGCACCGGAGCAGTCCGTGATGATCACCGAGTCGTCCGCCGCGCCGCCCGTGCCGCCGATCGTCAGGCACTTGCTCGCGTAGACGGTCACCTCCTGGTCGGCCTCCCAGTTCCAGGACTGGTTGCCGCCGCCGTTGCAGTACCACAGGCCGAGTTGAGTGCCGTTGGTGGTGCTGAAGCCGGGCACGTCCAGGCACTGTCCGGAGGGGACGCTGACCAGCGGCTGGCCCGGGGGCGCGGGCGGCAGGTCGTTGAGCGGCTCGGTCTTGCCGAAGCCCCAGCCCCAGCGCAGCCGGGCGACACCGGTCTCGCTGTTGTTCACCATACGGCCGTCGGCGGTGAGCGACTCGATCGAGTAGGAGTCGTTGAACCGCAGGCCCGGCCAGTACACGATGCCCATCTTGTTGGCGCGGGCGGTCGCGGTGAGCGCGGCGAAGTAGGCCGTGTAGGTGTCGCCGTCGATCGCGCCGTAGTTGAGGCCGATGGTCATCGGCGCGCCGGCCTCGTCGATGATGGTACGGCCGGCGTACGTGCCGATCCTGGGGGTCAGGTTGGCCAGCCACGCGGCCTTCGTCTTGTCGCTCGCCCAGAAGCCGTAGAAGTGCAGGGAGAGCAGTGTGCCCCGGAGCTCTTTAGCCGCGCCGACGCCGGTGACGTTGTCGTTGTAGCCGGTGCCGCTGATCACGATGCGGCCGCGGGGCACGTTGTGGTGCCGGGCGATCCACTTCGAGGTGACGGTGACCCACTGGTCGAGGGTGTAGCCGAACGGCTCGTTCATCGGCTCGAAGTACACCTGTGGGTTGCGGCCGTACTCCCGGACCGCCGTGTCCCACATCTTGTTCCACGCGGCGGTGTCGTCGACGAGGCCGTCCTTGGCGGTGTTGGCCTCCCAGTAGCTGAGGATGACCTTGTAGCCGTTGTCGGTGGCCGCGTCGATCGCGCCGCGGTAGGAGTGCCACCAGGCGGTGCCCACGCTGGACGGGTTGATGGGCAGGCGCAGCGTGTTGGCGCCCAGGTTCCGCCGGAAGCCGGTCACCATGCGGGTGGCGGTGCGGTAAACGGTGCGGTAGCTGTCGGTGACTGCGAGCCCGCTGGGGACCACCGCGTCGGCGGCGTAGTTGTCCCGCGGGTCGGCCCAGTTGACGCCCCGGAAGTCGCGGGTGTCGGTCACCGGCTTGCCGTGGCCCGCCGTCGCGTACGCCGTGGTGGAGCTGCCCAGCAGGAGCGCGACGGTCGCACCGAGCCCGACCAGGAGGGCGCGGGTGAGTCTTGTGTTGGATCTCAGAGTGCGCAAAAGCCATCTCCCGGACGAGGTGCCGATGTGCGAGTGGGCCGGCGGTGATCGTCCGTCCCGGACGGGCCATGTGGCCAGCCCAAATGATCGCCGAGCCTAGGGATCAAGCACCCCTTCGTCAATGCCCTGCAGAAGCATCCGTCACGCCACCGAAACGCCCTCGATACAAGCTGGACGATCCCCAATGCACCAGGGCTCAATGCACCGCGTCGAAGGTTCTGCATGAATGCGTGTCCGGCGACGACGCCGGCGGTGCGGTCGGTTCGGAGGCCATGCATCGGTCGTAGGCGATGCTTTACACGGTAGGGCACCTATGGACGCGCGGCACCGCCGGCGGCGGGCTGAGCCGCAGTCGGCAGGCGCACCAGGACGGTGGTGCCGCGCCCGTCCACAGTGGTGAATCCGATGCTGCCGGCAAGCCCGTCGACCACGATCGTACGGGCGCGCAGCAGTCCCCGGGGCGGCAGCCAGGCAGGATCGAGGATCTTTTCGCGCAGCGTGTCCGGGACGCCGTCGCCGCTGTCGGCTACCTCGATCACGACGTCGCCGGGCCCCGAGTAGGTCCTCACGTCCAGGGTCCACCGGCCCGAGCGCCCCATCGCGGCGGCGGCGTTGTCGAGCAGCACCGTCACCACCTCCTCGAGCTGCGCCGGCCGGCAGGTGACGCGCGGGAGGCCGTCGCCGAGGGTGGTGCCGAACTCCAGCTTCAGGCCCGCCCTGCGGGCGATCCGGGGCATGCCGCGGGACAGCGCCGCCCGTACCGGCTCGCTGATGTCGGTGGCCGCCGCCGGGCCGCCGCCGTCCCGCGCGCGCCGGAGCCGGCGGAACAGCCCTGCACCGGCCCGGGGTGCGGGCTCGCGTGCCACCGGCCCGGCCTCGGCCGGCTGACCGATCGTGGACTGGGTGATCGGGACAGCAGTACGCCGGTGCCGGTGCAGGGCCGCGGTGAACGCGTCGTCGTCGGCGAGCAGGACCGAGAACCGGTCCCGGTCCTCTTCCAGCCCGGCCATCGCCATGGCCAGCGCGACCCGCGTATCGATCTCGACTCCCGCCTCCCGCGCCTCGGTCAGGCTTTGCGCGTTCGCCACCATGTCCCGGAACACCGGTTGGGCCGCCGCCATCGGGGCACAGGCATACAGCAGCGCCTGCACGACTTCCTTCTCCCGCAGGTCGTCCATGCTCCGGTACCCGGCGATGACCTGCCGGGCGGCGCCCTCACCCAGCGGCGTATAGAGGTCGTCGAACCGCCGGTACCGGCGGGTGCGTACCGCGGCCAGCAGGGTCGCCACCATCGTCTCGTCGGAGATGTCGAACGGCTGTGCCGTGCCGGACGGTGACTGCCCGCCGGGGTCCGTCGTGACGTGCAGGTAGATCAGGCGGCCGGCGAGTGTCTCCCGCACCAGCGTGTCGGCCGGTTCCGCCCGGCCGTCGGCCCGCAGCCGCTCGGCGGCCAGCCGCAGATAGTCGCGGGTTCCCGCGGGCTGCGCCGGGGCGCCGGGCTTCGGGACCACCTCCGGCAGCGGGTGGTCGCCACCGCTGACCGAGACGGCGATCAGCCGTGGCCCGTCGGGACCGGGCCGCTGCCACACCCCGTCCAGGTCGTCGGCCCGGAACCCCGGCGCGGTCGGCTCCGCACCGATCCCGCCGCCGTCGTGCGGCCACTCCAACAGTGGCTCCGCGTCCGGGAACTGGTCGGCCACATGGGACGCCGCCACCTGCCGGGCGAGCATCCGGTCCCGCTCACTCGCCCGGCGGTGCTCGGCCTCGGCCGCCGCGTCCGGCGGCCCCGGCCAGGCCCGTGCATCGGGGCCTGCCTGCCGCCGCTGCCGGGCACTATCCAGTACGCAACCAGGCACGTACTCCGACCCGAGGGTGAGCTCGCCGCCCGCCTCCACATACAGCGCGGCGAAACAGGTCGCGCCCAGCGACGCGTACCCCTCGGAATTGTGGTCCTGCAGCTCACCCGGGTTGGCCTGGGTGTGGCCCCACCACCGCCGGTGTGCCAGCAGCGCATCGCGTTGGGCTGCGGTGAAGGCGGCCTGGTCGCCGTCGAGCAGTGCCAGGCCCAGCCGCCACACCGGCACCTCCATGTGGCTGAACCACGGTCCGACACCCCAAGCGTCCGCCGAGGCCTGCGAGGCGCTCAACACGGCCCGCACCGCCGGGCGGGCTTGCCAGTCCCCGCGGGACAGCGCGCGCAGGGCGGCGGCCCGCGACAGGATGTACTCCTCCGGCCGCCCGGGTGCCGACCGCAGCGCGTCCAGCGGCAGGTCCCGCAACAGCCGCACGGCCACCGGATCGGCCACCGCCAGGGCCGCCAGCAGCGTGTCAATCATCCTGTTGCCGTACAACAGCTGGGACGTGCCGGTGTGCACCGCAACCGGTCGCCCGTCGAGCTCCAGCTCCAGCGGCGACCCGGTGGCGCGGCAGGTGAGCTCGGCCAGCCCGGCCCGGCCGGCGAGGGTCAGCCACCGGATCACCACGGGATCGTCGGGGGTGAGTATCTGCGCCAGCCTCGCCGCGGCGAGCGCCTCCATCCAGATCCGCTCCAGCGTGTCCGGACGCGCCGTGCTCGCCTCGAACCGGCCGATCAGCTCGGGTATCCCCTCCACGGTGCGATCATGGATCTCCTGGTCGACGGCGAGGCACACGTCGGGGTCGGGGACGGCGACCCGGACGCCGTGCCGCCCGATGAACGACTCACTGTCACGCACCGGCCGGACCGGCCAGCGCACCTCCGCCACACCACCCGCGGCGAGCACGGCCCACGGCTCGCCCGCACTGTCGTACCCGTGCTCGGCCAACCAGGCCACCATCGCCTGCCGCTGGGAATCGCCGAGCAGATCGTGGGCCGAGAAACGCACATACACGCCGCCGGGCCGCATGTCGGCCTGGAACTGCCGGCCCTCGCGGTCGTACACCGACCCGCCGTGATAGACACCGACCCGCACCTGGACCGGGTCACCACCGCCGACCGGAAGGACAAGCACCGGTGTTCCCGGCCGGCCGACCTTCATCTGCCCGGCCGCGTCCTGGGCACCGGCCCACGCCCGCGCGAGCAGATCCGCACGGGGCACGGTCAGCTCCATCGTGTACGTGGCACCCGAGAAGGTCTGCGACACCTTCGCAGCGAGACTCATCCGACGATCCTCCGACGTATCGACGCCATTCCGGTCACCCTAACCAAGCCGCAACACCACAAGACATGCCCGTGCCGCGACGCGAGCGAGTCCGCTGCCGGGGCAGGGCCACACGGCAGCCCGGCGCCGTTGAACGGGAAGCCCAGATTCGGCACCGAGGTGTTGTTGTTGGCGAAGCAGTCCGGTGCGACGTTGAGGCTGGAACCACCGCCGGCGGCTTCGGTGATGCCCGCCAGCGGGCACCGCATGTGCTTCCAGTCGCGGTTGTAGACCACCTCGACCGCGGCGGCGTTGGTGAAGGACCGATACGACGTGTCCCCGGTGATGAAACTGGAGTCCTTTCCGGTGAATCCGCCGGGGTTCAGCGGCCCACGGGCACGCTGGGCCCGCTGTCCATTGACGAACAGTTGGCGGCCGGTCGTGCCGGGCGGTACGGCGGCCCGGTAGATGTTGCGCGAGCCGTCGTGAACGCTGAAACCGCTCACCTGGCGGGCGCCGCTGAACACCGGCCGCTCTGCCTGGTAGGCCGAGTACACGACCCGGTGGCCGGTTGCCCCCGAGTCCGCCGGACCGAGGGCGAACGGCTCCGCCAGCCGGTATGTGCTGCCGCGTAGGCGCACGTTGACGTCGGTGGTCATCGAGTCGACCAGGCCGCGCACCTTGTCCCGGATGCCGGTCAGACTGCACGGGGCAGCCTGCGTGCAGGCCGTCCCGGAACCGGCCGGAGCGGCATACAGATCCGCCGCCGGTGCGGCAGCCGCCGGCACAGGCGCGGCAAAACCCATGGCAGCCGTTACCGCGGCGGCTATAAATAGACAGGAATGTTTCGACTGCGCAGAGCTATGAATGAATGTGGCAGGCATTGATGTGGTGCTGTGAGAGCGTTCATATTGGAGAACATCACGCCGCTCCATGCAACCCATACATCGGTTGACTTTGCCTTCATTGGCCGGCGTCGCGATGCGAGAGGCTGGCAGAAGCCGCGCAGTGACGGCCTTCGGCCAGATTCATCGGATGTCTGCGCTTTCCCTGTGATCTGCATCACTCGCTCTTTTGGTTACGTTGAGGTAACTGGTCACCTCAGGTGACCATTGGTCGTCGCCAGGAGTTAGCCGTGAATGAAGGAGAAACCTCGATGACCGACACTCTCGCTGTCGCCACCCGTTATGTCGATGCGTTGAACGCCGGCGATTTCGCCACGGTGGCCAGCATGTTCGCCGACGACATTGTGTGGCACCAGCCGGGCGGTAGCCAGATTTCCGGCACCTACCGCGGCGCTCCCGCGGTGGGCGGGCTGCTGGGTAACACCATGACGCTCAGTGAGGGCACCCTGAAGCTTGTGGCGACCGGCGCTCCCATGGTCAACGGTGACGTGTGCGCGTTCCCGATCCATTTCAGCGGCAAGCGCAGTGGTGCCGAGATGTCGATGGACGGTGTCGACGTGCTCAGGGTCGAGGGCGAGAAGATCGCGGAGGTGTGGCTGTTCTCCTCCGTGCAGGCGGATGAGGACGCCTTCTGGGGCGCCAGCTGAGCGCGAATCCCCAACTGCGTCGTCGTCACCGGCCGCCGCCGAGCATCGGGCGCGGCGGCCGAGGATCGACCTGCCACAAGTGTGGCCGGAAGGCGTTAGCCACGATGGCTGGTCCACCTCAGTGATGGCGTTATCGGGTGGTGTCGCCAGCGAGGTTCAGGTGTTCGCGGACGTACCGGCCCGTGATGCTGCTGGGATCGCGGGCGATCTGCCGTGGTGTGCCGGCAGCGACGATTCTTCCCCCCGCTGTCCCACCGCCCGGACCCATGTCGATGACGTAGTCGGCGTTGGCGATCATGTCGAGGTCGTGTTCGATGACGATCACGGTGGCGCCCTTGGCGGCGAGGCGATCGATCACGCCTAGGAGGACGCGGGTGTCCAGCGGATGCAGGCCGACGCTGGGTTCGTCCAGGACGAACAGCGCATCGGACTGGTTGCGGTGCAGCTCGGTGGCGAGCTTCAGCCGCTGTGCCTCGCCACCGGAGAGCGCGGGCGTGTCCTCGCCGAGGGTGAGATACCCCAGCCCGAGGTCGACGAGGGCATGCAACTTCTTCCGTACGCGGGCCAGATCCGGCACCGCCTCGATCGCCTGCCGGACGGTGAGCGCGAGGAGTCCCGGCAACGAGATGTCAGCGTCGTTCGGGACGGGGCGGCGGATGTCGTGGGCCTCGGGCGCGTATCGGGTGCCGTCGCAGTCGGGGCAGGGGATGTCGATGTCGGGGAGGAACTGGACGTCGAGCGAGACCTGACCGGTGCCCTCGCAGCGCGGGCAGCGCAACGAGCCGGTGTTGTAGGAGAAGTCGGACGCGGTCAACCCTCGCGCGCGTGCCAGACCGGTCGCGGCGTAGGCGCGACGCAGGTCATCCAGGATGCCGCTGTAGGTCGCGACGGTAGAGCGCACGTGTCCCCGCGCAGGTCGGGCATGCCCCGTCGGAGTTGAACGCCAACGACTCCGCACCCGGCGGGTAGAACACCGCCCCGCACACCGGACAGGTCAGGTCCAGATTCGCGGCGACGTCGATCGTCGGCTCCAGCCGGTGCCCGTTCGGGCAGACGTGCGACCCGAGCCGGGAGAACATCACCCGCAGCACGTTGAGCAACTCCGTCGAGGTGCCGAACGTGCTCCGTACCCCCGGCACTCCCGGCCGCTGCCGCAGGGCCAGCGCCGCCGGGATGTGCCGGACGCTGTCCACCGCCGCGCGGGTGGCGTGTGACATGCGCCGTCGCGTGTAGGTCGACAATGCCTCGATATACCGGCGCGACCCTTCCGCGTACAGCACGCCCATCGCCAGGGACGACTTCCCCGACCCCGACACTCCCGCCACCGCCACCAGCTGCCGCAGAGGCACATCAACATCGATGTTCGCCAGGTTGTGCACCCTCGCACCACGTACCCGGATCGCTGACGGTGACTCCCGCGGCAGCTCGGAGGTGGTGCTGGAGTCAGGCATCACATTCTCCATCAGGGCGCTGGCCTTGCTGGTCGGCGCCTATAGTGACGATCGGACCGCAGGTCTCGGCGTTATTACCAGGAGTGTTTTTCATGTCGCAGCAGCCGGACTGGAACGTCCTGATGAGGACCTGTCCGTCGCGGCTGTCGCTCACTCACATCGCCAACAAGTGGACCGCGATGATCGTGATCGTGCTCGGCGATGGCAGGCACCGCTTCGGTGACCTGCGCGCGGCGGTTGACGGAATCAGCGGCAAAGTCCTCACCGAGACGTTGCGGGTGCTGGAACGCGACGGTCTGGTCGAGCGGCACGTGTACGCGGAGATGCCGCCCCGCGTCGAGTACGAGCTGACCGCCCTGGGGCAAACCCTGCACGGGCCCCTGCAGGCGCTGGCCCACTGGGCCGAGGAGCACATCGCCGAGGTCCTCGTGGCCCGTGAACATTTCAGCCCTCCGTCGTTGACCTCACAGACGACCTCGGTCGACTGAACACCACCGGCGTGCCGGCACCGATCAACGAATACCCGCAGGCAGCGTAGCCGAACCGCATTTCCGAGCGGTGCAGGCCGCGCCTCCGCGTACGCCGCCGGCTGAGCCTTCAGTCCTGGTCGGGCCAGGGCGGGCTGGTCGCTTCGTAGGTGAGGACCAGGACGATGTCGTCGAGTTCGCCGCTGTCGATCACCGCCTGCGCGGACGGTGCGAGTCGCATCGCCCAGTCGCCGATCGGTGGCGGCGCGGTCGCGGTCAGGTTCTGCCAGCCGGCCACATTGCCCGGACCCGGCCGGGTGGTGATAACGCCGTCGACCGGGTTTGCCGGTGGGGCGCCAACCTGGGTGCCGCCGTCCGGGCCGAAGCCCAGTTCGGTCCCGAGCGCGGTCGCCCAGCCGGCCGGCACGGTGCCGCCGATCGGCAGGTAGACCAGCGTGACCTGGCGCAGCACCAGGTCACGCAGGTGCGGGGCGAAGTCGGTGCGTTCGGTGCGGAACCGCAGCCGCAACGGAGCCGGTGTCTGGTCAGGATTGTGCAGGTCGTACCACTGGTCCGGGCGGTCGAAGCGGAAGCTGATCACCCGTTCGCAGACCACCGTGGACGGCCGGGCGTCGAGGACCCGGCGGCGCAGGTCCGGGCTGTCCAAGGCGGTGTAGTCGATGGTCACCAGCACATCGGCGATGTCGGTGAACGGCAGCGGGTTCGCCGGCTGCGGCATGACGAACCGCCAGGTGGTGTCGGCGCCGGTGTTCTCGAACGGCCGCAGCAGCTCGGCCTGCGGGTCGAGTTCGGTGGCGGCGGGCCCGGTGAAGGTGGCCGTCTCCGGCGGGCGGGCCACGGCGGTCCGCTCGAAGCCGTCCCCGGACGGCGTCACGAGGTAGGAGATGCCGCTGGTGGCGAGGGTGGCGCGGATGCCCTCGCCCGGCGGCACCAGCGCGATCACGGTGACCCGTACCTGGGTGACCAGGCGCAGGTAGTGGCCGGGGAAGTCACGGTCGAACAGTTCGGTCGGGGTGGCGAAGTAGATCACCCCGGTGCGGCGGAAGGCCGCAAACCCCAGCGGGTCCAACGCAGCAAGAGAGAGCGTACGGGTGAGCTGGAGCCGCCGCTGCCGGCTGCGGAAGGCGTGGTCGTCGAGAGCCACCAGATCCCGCAGCAGGCGGGCCGACCCGGTGAGCCCGCGCCGGTCCGGTTCCGGGGCGTCGCCGCCGGGCAGTGCGGCCGTGGTCGACCAGTAGTCGCGAGCGATGAACGCGGGCACCTCCGCCCGCCGTTCGGCGGCGAGTTGCGCCTCGGCGAGCCGGCCGTACGAGGCGGCCTGCTGCAGGAAGTACCGGTAGACGTCCTGCAGGATCCGGCTCATCCAGTCGTACAGCTCGGGTCCGGCGAACCGCTGGCTGAGGAAGGTGACGACGGCCTGCGCCTGGTCGGCGCGGATCGCGGCGATCACCTGCTGCTGCGCGGCGAGGCGGACCCCGTCGTCGGCGACCCGGACCTGCTGTTCGGCGATGCCGACGTCGCGGTCGGCGAAGACCATCTGCTCCCGCATGGCGCGGGCCCGCTCGGCGGCGTCGAAGATCGAGGCGGTCCAGTTGACGAAGGCGCCGGCCACACCGTCGACCGCACCTTTGATCTCGGCCGACTCCGCGGCGGTGGCCGCCTGGGCACCACTCGCGCCGCCGGACGCGCCGACGGAGGCGATCAGCTTGATGATCGCGATGACCAGGTTCACATAGGACAGCACGATCCGGGTGGTGCCCTTGTCGTACTCGCGCCGGTACAGCACGTCGAGGTACTGGCGCTGGGCGGTGGTGCGGTCGCGCTGCAGTCCGGCGAGCGCGGCCAGGTCGGTCGCGCGGGTCACTTCGAGTTCCTGGAGGCGTACGCCGGCGCGCTGGATCTCCAGGTCCTGCCGGGCCCGCAGCTCGTCGTAGGCGGCCGCCTCACCGAGGCGTACCGCGTCGAACATGGCGGCCTCGGCCTGCGCGGCGAGCTGGACCAGCTGCCGGGCCCGTTCGACCAGGGTGGCGTACCGGTAGGGCAGTGGCTGGTAGCCGGCCGCGCTGGTGGCCAGGCCGGCGATGGTGCGAGCCGAGCGGATCCGGCGCAGGGCCAGGTCGGCGTGCTGGCGCAGCGATTCGGCGGTCTGTTCAGGCGGTACGCAAAACGTCGCGGTCACGTGCAGCGCCTCGGCCCACTCGGGTTCGGCGTCACCGGGCCGGCCACCGTCCAACAGGGCCACCCGGGCCGCGGTGAGCATCCGCCGGTCGGCCTGCTGCACCTCGGCCATCGTGGGCGGCCGTTCGTCGGCCTCGGCCTCGGCCACCAGACGGGCGGCGATCGCGACCCGGTCCGCCGGCTCCTCCACGCCGTCCCAGGCCGCCTCGATCCGGGCGATGGCCGCCTCGACGGCGTCCCGGGAGCGCAGTTCGGTCAGGCCGGCGACGGCCGTGGCGAGCAGGTTGTCCAGTTCCGGGTCGCCGATGCCGATGGTGAGCCGGCCGAACAGGTCGGCGCAGTCCGGCAGTCGTTGCAGCAGCTCGGGCGCGCGCAGCAGTTCCAGCGCGAACAGGTACAGCTCGCGGGCCCGGGCCACCGTCTCGGCGCTGCCGCCGGCGAACTCGCTGTCCGCCCAGCCGAGCAGGCACCGCACCACCGCGAGGACGGTGAATCGGGTGTAGGCGTTGGGCCGGGTGGCCGCGATGGCGTGCGGGCTCAGCGGGTCGGCCAGCCAGTCCGGAGACTGGGTCAGCGTGGTGGCGAGCGGGCCGTCCTCGCGGATCAGCTTGGCGGCGACCTTGCGGTCGGCCACCGGCGCGGCGTGGTCGTAGACCGAGGCGAACCAGTCCAGCGCGGCACCGAAGGCGCCGGCGGTTTGCAAGCGCAGGGCCAGTTCGACCGGTACGAAGTAGTACGCCTCGTCGAGCAGCGCCAGGTCGAGGCCGCTGGAGGCGGTGACGGTGGCGTCATAGGCCGCCTTGATCCGGGCACGCCGGTCGGCGGCCGGTATGGCGAGGCGTTTCGGCCGGATGTCCAGCAGGGTGACGCCGCGCGGTGCGACCGGTGGGCCGCCGGTGGGTGTGACCGGTGCGGGTACGGCCCGCAGCAGGAGCAGCCGCCCGTTGGCGTCCCGCACGACCAGCTCCTGCCGCCCGTCCAGGTCCACGTCGGCGGTCACGGCGGCGGCGTCGCCGGTGACCGCCCACGCCCGGGCCGGGTTGAGGTCCGGCGCCTCCACCCGGCCGGTCAGCGTCGCCTGGGCGCTCAACGTGAGAGTGCCGGCCTCGACATTGATCAGCGTCAGCTCACGGCGCCCGCCGTCGGTTACCAGCAGGTGCTGGCGGCCGTCGCCGTCCAGGTCCACCGCTGTCCACCGCTGTCCAGAGCCCAGCGCCAGCCCGCCGATCGCCGTCTCGGCGTGATAATGCACGTTGACGGTGTTCACTCCGGTGACGCTGAGGACCCCCACCGCGCCCCGGGATGGGTTGCGCACCAGGATCTCGGCGCGGCGGCCGCCAGGTTCGGCGTCGAAACAGCTGAACTCGTCGTCGATGCCCAGCCGCCAGGCGGCCGTCCCGCCCACCCCGGGGATGTCGGTCGGCGGCCCGAACCCCGGGTTGACGATGGACTCGCCTTTGCTGACGAACAGCGCCTGGAAGGCCAGGGCGTTGCGATCCCAGCGCAGCAGGCGCAGCCAGGCACGGGTCTCCTCGTTGGACCGCGGCGGATCACCGATCTGCCAGGTCCACCACTCGGTCCGGACGGTGTGCACCAGGATGTCCTGCCGTCCGTTGTTCTCGAAGCCCTGCGGGCCGTAACTGGTGGTCACCGGCAGGAACTGGTCCCAGCGCACGCTGAAGCCGGTGCTGGTCGTGATGTCGGCCGGCCCGTTGAACTGGATCAGCTGCTGGGTCAGGAAGGTGAACCGGTCGCCCACCCAGTCGCAGACCGTGGCGACCGTCTCGATCGGGCAGTACGAGTTGCCGCTGGGCCGGCGCTCGAAGACCAGCAGCCGGCGGCCGAAGCCGTCGATGTTCGCGGCGACGAAGACGGTGGTCTGGTCCGACATGCCGAACGCCACCGGCCAGCCGCTGGTGCCGTCGGCGCGCAACACGTCCGCGACCTGCCACAGCAGCGTCACCTGGCCGGCCGGGTTGCGGCCAAGCACGCCGATCCGCGAGGTCGTCCGGTTGACGACGAGCAGGCGGTCCCGCCCGCCGGTCCGGAACACAGCCGGCCGGTCCGGCAGCTCCCAGCCGGCCTCCAGCACGGTCCGGTCGACGGTGACCAGGCCGCCGTCCTCCTCGCGGGCGACGTGCAGGGTCCGCCGGTCGTTCGCGTCCGGCCCGGAGAGGGTGACGATCTGCGGGCGGCCAGAACCGTCGAGATCCGCCGCCACCGGGCGCGCGGTCGGGGCGACGGCGTCGGCCAGGTCGCCGGTGCACACCAGCGGCGGGATCCCGTCGACCGGCTGCGGCGTGGTCCAGGAGAAGCCGTCGGTGGTCGCGAAGTCGTGGTGGGCGCCCTGCCGGTCGTACCAGCGGGTGTAGGCGCCGATCCGGGCCGGTCCGAGGGCGGCCCGGTAGCGGATCAGGCCGGTCAGGTCGGCGGGCCGGTCCGGTCCGGGCAGCGCGGTCCAGAAGGTCTCGTCCACGACGCGGGGCAGCAGGGTGGCCCGGCGGGTGTGTGCGGAGGCGTACAGCCGGCCGGTGGCGGCACGGGCGATCCGCGTGACCCGGCGAGCTCCGGCGGACTCCGTCGTCGCGCGATCCAGGACGCCGGCCAGGGTCAGGCTGCACACGTCGGTGAAGTAGGCGGCGTACTCGTCGGCGGCGGCCTGCGCGGCGGTCGGGTCGATGGTCGCCCAGGCGGGCAGGCGCCGGACCAGGGCGGCGAAGCCCGGGCTCACCGCGCGTCGCAGGGACGGCTGCAACGCCGACTCCGGGTACAGGAAGACCAGCATCGCCGCACGCCACGTGGAGTACCGGGACAGCCAGGTCCACTCGTCGTCGAAGCGGGGAGCGTCCAGGGTGAACGTGCGGTCCTCGAGGACCCCGTTGCGGGCTCCAAAGATGATCCCCTGCACCGTCGTCACCGCCTGGGTCACCCGGTCGACCCGGCTGCCTCCGCCGGCCTTGAAGTCGATCTGGAGGCGCCGGCCCAACCACTCCGGACGGTCCGGGGTGCCGGGTGGGACCGCGGGCAGGAACCGCAGCCGGTCCAGCAGGTAGTCCCGCAGCGTCGGCAGCAGCCGCTCCTCGACGCTGCGGACGAGCGCACGGAGATCCGCGAGGACGGCGTCCTCCTGCGCGAAACGGATATGCAGCCGGCGTTCCCAGGCGGCCCGGATCGCCGGATCGGAGCGCCGCGACGCCGACGGCTGCCAGCCGACGGCGTCCGGCAGCCGCAGCCGGAAATAGAACGGCGAGACCAGGATCGGGAAGGGTCCGGGAAACAACGGGCCGAGGTACGCCGGAGGCGTGACCTCCTCCTGCCGCCACAGCGGATAGTGGGCCCGTTTGTCGGCGACCACCAGGATCGCGTAGAAGTTCTCCCACTCCCGCTCGCTCACCACCGACCCGGTGCTTTCGAGCCGGATCACCGCGGCCAGCTCGTCGAACTCCGCGACGTCGAGGCCGAGCCCGGCCACCTCCGGGTCGATCGTCTGGCCGGCCGCGCGCCGGTCGGCGAGGGTGAGCAGCGCTGCGACCGTGGTGTTCTGCCACAGCCCACTGGTGGTCCAGTCGCCGAGCAGGACGTCGAGGCCCTGCTTCTCCCGGGTCTCCTTCTTGATGGCCCGCATCCCGGTCACTTCGACGTCGCGGTGCACCCAGATCTTGTACGCGCTGCCGCTCAGGTCGGCGAAGTCGCTGGACCCGAGGTGGTCCGGTTCGATGATCGGCGGCGTGCCGGCCGGCACCGTGGCCGGGTGATCCTGGGCGGTCCAGTCCTCCCGGAGCCGGTGCCGCCGCCAGGTGACCATGGAGGCGTCCGGCAGCACGTCGCCGTACAGCGATGAGGTGAGCGTGGAGCGCAGCCCGAAGAGCTGTTCCAGCCGGGTCTCGCTGCGCCCGGCCGAGGTCATCGGGTCGAACAGCTCATCGAGCTGGTCGGTGCTGCCCGCCGGGTGCTGGGCCGGCAGCCGCAGCCCGATCCGCTCGGCGATGATCCGCCGGTCGTCGTGTTTCGCGGTGCGGGCGGCGCGGACCTCGTCGAGCGAGGTGCCGATGCCGCGCAGCAGCGCCTCGTACGCGTCCTGGAGGTACCACGACGGCTCCTCAGTGACCTGCAGGAAGGCACGCAGCACCTCGACCGCGATGCGCGGCTGGGCGACCTCGGTCTCGGCTGGTCCGCAGGCCACCGGCACGTCGGCGAACGGCTGGTGGAACCGTTCGGCCAGCCGTTCCAGCGTGACCGGCTGGCCGTTCTCACGCAGCCGCCGGACCGCGTAGTCCAGCAGGTTCGCCAGGTAGGCCAGCGGACTGGCCGCGTGCAGGCAGCCGGGGCAGCCGCAGGCGGCCGGCGCCGCGGCGGCGAGGGCCTCGGCCAGGTCGTCGCCGCCGCTGTCGGTCCGGCCGGCAACCAGCGCGGCGGTCAGCGCGTTCGCGGCGAGCCGCTCGTCCATGGTGACCTCCTGGTTTCAGGTCCGAATGGTCCAGCCGCCGTACCGGAAGGCCCGTGGCTCCCGTCTCGGCGGCGTGGGGTCGACGAGGACCGCGCTGATGACGCCCATGACGACGATCCCCATCAGCAGGCCGGGGATGCCGATGCGGGTGTCCGAGCCGAGCGCGGGCAGCACGGCGAGGGCGATCAGGCCGACCAGCATGGTGCCCAGCAGCAATCCGTAGCCGACGCCGTTGGCGATCCGCCGGCCGAGCTCGGCGGTGTCGATGCCGCCCTCCGCCGTGGGCAGGAACTCGTCCGGGTCGGGCTCCGCGGCGACCGGGGCCGGGGTCTCCGCCGACATGGTTATCTCCCCGACACCGGTGTATTCCCAGCTCAGCCCGGAGTCACGGGACACTTCGACCAGGTAGGTGTCCGGTCCGGTCAGGTCCCGCCGGTAGATGGTGGCGTACGGCGGCAGGAGCTCGCCCGGTTTGATCGGCTCGGAGGCGAACCGGTCGGCGAAGATGTCCGCGTCGACGGCGGGCGGCGGGGGTGGCGGCCGCGACAGCGCGGCGGGCACCGGATCGGAGGCCGGCTCGGGCGATGGCTCGGGCATGCCGGCCCACCAGCGGAACACCTTCGAGCCCCAGCCCTCGGACTTGGCGCCGGCGGGTTTGCTCGCCGCGCCCGCCGGGTCGGAGCGGCTCGCCGGGTTGTTCCGGGCGTAGACGTACGGGTTGAGGTGGTCGCCGCCGATCCGGTCACAGCTGGTGAACCGGGCGAGCCAGGGGGCGTACCAGCGGGCGCTGTGGTCGGCCAGCCCACTGCCGTCCTCGCGTTCGCGGCCCAGGAAGCGGATCAGCTTGGCGGTGCTGCCGCCGAAGCTGGTCAGCCCGTAGGCGGTGTACTCCTCCCGGACCAGGACCGTGCCACCGGTGTCGAGAACGGCGACCGTGCTGCCCAGATGGTCGTCGAGGAAGCGCGTCTGGGCGGTTCCCAGCCGCCGGCCGCCGGCCCACACGTGCACGGTGTCGACGGTGGTCGCCCGCTGCTCGCGTTCGAAGGCGCCGTCGATCACCAGGCGGGTCTCCACGGTGCCGCCCTGGAGCCGGGTCACCCGCAGCCGGCATTCGCCGTCGGCGGCATACAGGTATTCGACGTGCCGGCTGGGCTCGGCCACCCCGGTCTGGACGGTGAAGGCGCGCATCCTGTTCGCGTGGTCGTAGGCGAAATGCCGCGATGACGTCTCGGTGGTCAGGTTGCCGGCGGCGTCCCAGCCGTACCCGACCGTGGTGGCGCCGAAGAGAACGCTCGTCAGGTGGTTGGTGGCCGGTTCGGCGGTGGCCTCGGTGACTTGCACCGTGCCGGGGCCGATCTCGCGGCGCTGGCGGTAAAGGTTGCCGGCGTTGTCGTACTCGTAGGTCTCGGTCGAGGCCCGGGTCAGCGCGGGATCGCCACAGGCCGGTGCGGCCGACCACGGGTCGGCGCCGGCCTGCGGGAGGCATTCGCGGCCGGTCACCCGGGTCAGCCGGGCCAGGCTGTCGTAGGCGTACGCGCGGAGCAGCGTGCCCACGCCGGCCGGGCCGGCGGCGGGGGAGCGGTCGTCCAGGCCGGTCAGGTTGCCGGCGAGGTCGTAGCCGTACCCGACGTCCTGGGCCGGGTGGGCCGGATCGGTCACCACGTAGCGGCGTGCCGGGTCGGCCGGATCGGCCGGCGCGCAGCGTTCGCTGCGCAGGCGACGCAGCCGCCCGGTCGTCGCGCTGTACGCCCAGCGCCGCAGCACCGCGAAGTTCCCGGTGGCGTCCGGGATCACCATCAGCGCCGGGTCGCCCCGGGCGGTGTACGCGGCGTCGCTCAGGTGGGCCTGGCCGTCCACATCGACCGACTTCAGCCCGCCGCCGGGCTCGTAGCGCATGGTCAGCCCCGGCCGGCCGGTGCCGTCGGCCCGGGGCGGCCCGGTGTGCGCGCGGACCCGGCCCAGGGCGTCCACGACCTGCTCGACCGGGTGCGGCGCCGGATCGAGCAGGTTGCCCGCACCGGCCGTCCAGTCCACCCGGTACGGCGTGACCGGCTGCTGCCCCGCGACGGCCGCCGCCACCGCGTCGAGCAGCAGCTGAACCCGGATCGTGCGGTGCACCCGGCTGACCGCCCGCCCGGTGTGGTCGTAGCGCTCGAAGACGGTCGACCCGGACTCGTCGTCGTGCTCCCACAACCGGCCCAACCGGTAGGCGGCCCGGTGTGCCGGGCTGGTGGTGTCACCGTAGGACAGCCGTTCGCGCAGCGTGATCGCCTCGCCCGCGTCGGAGGCCCAGCGCCGGGTCGGCCGGGCGGCCGGGTCGCGCAGTTCGAGCAGCACCGCGTTCTTGCTGTCCCGGCGCTCGACCAGGCCACCGGCCGCGTCGTGGACCGACTGACGGGTGCCGCCGTCGAGCGTCCGCACCCGCATCGGCCAGTCGGTGAGCGAGTAGACGGTGCGGCCGGCGGCCCGGCCCGCCGGGTCGTTCACCCCGGACAGGTTGCCGCGCCCGTCGTAGAAGTAGGTGGTGACGAGGTCGGACGGCGGGGCCGTGCTGCCGGCCGGCCGCAGTCGATCGACCCGCTGGACCGGCCGGCCGAGTGCGTCGAGCACGACGCTGGACGGGGTGTTCCAGCAATGCTTCTGGGTCACGTCGCCGGGGTGGGTGCGGCCGCCGTTGTCGGTCTCGTCGTAGGTGTGCGCCTCCCACGGCGAGGGCGGGAAGTCGTCCGGGTCGGCGAACCGGTCCAGGTTCGGGGCGGGTGCCGGGGCGATGCCGCGGAACACGGTGCGCTGCGAGCCGTCCGGGTTGGTGGTGCCGACCAGCACGCCCCGGGGGTCGTAGCGCAGGACCACCGGCTGCTGCCGCTGTGCCGGGGCCGGCCGGGCGTAGGCCCAGCCGTCGGCGAAGTACGGGGCGCAGCGCTCCACGACCCGGCCGGCCTGGTCGAACACCTGGAAGCCGCTGACCCGTACCGGTGTGCCCGGTGACGGTCGGGGCACGGCGCCGACCGGCAGGCCGACCGCCTCGGGCAGGCCGGTGTCCGGGTACGGGTCCGCCGACGAGCGCTCCTGGAGCACCCGGCCGGTGCCGTCCCAGTACTCCTGGCGGATCACCACGGCGTCGGCCTCGGCGGCCGGTGCCGTAGGGTCGCCGGCGGACCAGACCCGCTGGGTCACGCGTACCCCGGCCGGGGTGCCGGCCCGCACCCAGGCGAGCAGGTCCCACTCGACGGTGACGCCCGGCGTCGCCGCCGGGTCGCCGGCCGTCTCGCCGGCCCGGCCGCGCGACCAGATCGCCTCCGGCAGGCCGAGCGGGGTGTACGCCATCACGTGGCGGGCGCCGTTCGGATCGGTCACGGTCACCGGCAGCCACCGCCGGGTGTCGTAGTCGACGGTGGTCTCCAGACCGGCCGGGTCGCGGTGCCGGGTCGGGCGTACCCGGTACTGGTCGTAGCCGACCGTCGACTCCGCACCCATCGGGTCCCGGCTGGCCAGCACCAGTCCGCGGCCGGAGACCGGATCGTCGTGCACGTCGTAGCGGTGCGCGCGGACGCAGGCGAACCAACCGCCGGGCCGCTTCACGTACCCGGCGGTCGGGTGGAGACCGGCCGCGAACGCGGCCGGATAGCCGGCCCAGCCAGCCTGATCACCGTCGAGGTACGGCGGCAACGTGTCCAGCCCCGCGGTGAGCACCCGGTCGTTCAGCACCAGGCGCTCCTCCCGGGTGACCGCCCCGAACCGGCCCAGCGTGCCGATCGGTTCGCCGGTGAACGGCAGCCCGTCGTAGCGGGTCGTCGTCTGCTCCAGGACTTCTTCGACGAGGGCGTGCTGACCGGCGAGCGCGGCGATGTGGACCGCGGACGGGCGAGTGCCGTGCGCCGCCGTCCAGGCATCCACGTCCAGCCGGACCCGGGTGACCACCGCGGGGGTGTCCACCCGGTAGAGGGTGTCGTCGTCGCGCTGGGCCCACTGGGTGCTGGCGCGGGTGGCGAGGTAGCCGGAGGTGCCGGCCGGACCGTCGAAACGCCAGTTCGCACCACGCGGCACGGCGACCTCGACGGTGGCGCCGGCCCGGCCGTAGGCGTCGTGGTCCTGGTGTACGGTGACCCGGGTCATCGGGTCGTCGCCGCGGTCCCAGACGGTGCTCCGCGCGGCGGTGAGCAGCGGCTGGAAGGCGCCGCTCGCGCCCGGCACCGGCCGGGCGGTGTGCTGCTGTTCGGTCATCTCGTACGGGAGGTCCTGCCGGTCGGTGCCGTCCAGCGCGTACAGCTCGGTGCGCCGGATCCGCCCGCGCAGTGCGGGCGCTCCCGGGTCGTCAGCGAGACCCGCCGGATCGCCCCACCAGAACTCGCCGGAGACGTCGAGGGCGGTGCCGACGTGGAACCAGGTGCGCAGCTCCGTCACCGGACCCAGCGCCAGGCCGCTGGCGTCGGTCTCCTGATCCACCCGGTCGACCCGGGCGAAGCCGCGGAACTGCCGGTCCCGGCTGTCCCAGCAGCCGTGCCGGTAGGCGAAGTCGCTGGTCCGGCGTACCTTCGTGAGCCGGTCCTCGACGGTGACCCGCCGGACCACCTGGACCGCGAACGGCAGCTGGGTCCGCCAGCGGGTGGTGCGCCGCCGATCGCCGTCGGCGCGCAGCACGGCCGACGGCGCGTATTCGGTACGGGTGACCGTGCCCAGCCCGTTGTCCACCTCGGTCAGCAGGTACGGCTTGACCCCGCCGGTCAGGTCGAGGAAGAGCAGCGGGCTTCGCCCCGGAGCGCCCGCGTCCCGGCTCCACAGCACCCCTCGGGTGCCGGTGCCGAGCAGGTCGGCCAGGGTGACCAGGTCGGCGTCGGAGACCGGGGGAGTGCCGGTGATCCGGATCGGTCGGCTCCACGACTCGCCACCCCGGTTCAGCCACACCGTCACGGTTCGGTTGTCGACGTACACCAGGTCGGCGGTGCCGTCGCCGTCCACGTCCCCGAGCAGCAGCCGCCGCGGGTCGTAGCCGGTAGGCAGCTCCGGGGCGCCACGCATGGTGATCCGGGCACCCCACCGAGCGGGTCCGTGCAGCGGCCAGTAGTCCACCCGGTTGCCCTGGACCCGGACCAACGCGTCGCTGCCGTCGCCGGTCATGTCGGCCAGTCGGATCCGCGGGTCGTCGAACCGGATGCCCGGGAACTCGACCGACCGGACCTGACGCCAGCCCTGCCGGGGGTCACCGAGGAAGCATTCGAGGCGGCTGCCGGCCCGCAGCGCGTCGACCACACCGTCGCGGTCCAGGTCGGTGAGGCGTACCTGCGGGTCGTCCCAGCGGAACGACGGCGCCCGGGTCCACCGGCGGAAGCCCTGGGGCGCCAGGGTGACCTCCGGGGTCAGCGGGAACCAGCCGGCCGGCTGCGGTCCGGCCAGCAGCTCGACCCGGCCGTCGCCGTCCGCGTCGGCCAGGAACAGCGGGTTGTCCGCGGCCGGTTCGGCCGGGGACCACGGCAGCTGCCGGGACGCCTCGAACCGGCCACCGCCCCGGTTGCGCCAGTACCGTACGCCCGGGCCGACGTGCACGAGATCGGGCAGGCCGGTGGCGAACAGGTCGACCAGGCGTACGCCGGAGCGCAGCATCGACGCGGCCGGCAGGCCGTCGCCGGAGATCTCGGTCAGCCCGGCCCGGCGCGGGGCGAACGCGCTGTAGCCGAACTTCAACGGCGGCATCTGTTGGGTACGCGCACCCGCCACCCCCTCGCAGCGGACCTCCGCCAGCAGCGACACCTGGTCCGGGGCGGCGTACCCCAGGTGGTAGATCCGGATCGGGGTGGCGTGGTCGGGCCCGCTGAAGACCTCGATCCGCGTGCAGCGCAGCGCCGTCCGGGCCGGGAAGCCGGCGCTGGCGTCGGTGAACGGGTCCGGCCGGTCCTCGTACTGGAAGCGGACCTCGGCCAGGAACCGGCCGTCCGGCAGGTCGAGCCAGCGAAGGGTGTCCGGGTAGAGCACGCCACCCGACTGCCGCCAGCCGTAGTGCAGGGTGTTGCCGAAAGCGTCGGTGGTGTCGGTCAGGTGCCAGGCGAAAACGGCGCCGGACGGATGTTTAAGCACGGTGCCATATGTGCTGGTCAGGCCATCCGGCGTGCGGACCTCCCAATGGTCCTGGCCGGTCGTGTGGTGCACGATACGGGCGGACAACGTGTCGGCAGCCGGCACGTAGCGGCCGCCGCCGGCCGGGACGAGCTCGTCCACGCCCGACAGGACGAACGTGTCGGCCGGCGTATATCCCGGGAAGCCCCGGGCCGTGGATCGGCTGACGGACGGCAGGTCGAGCGTCCAGCCCAGCCCGAACGGCCCGCCACCGAAGCCGCTGGAGTACGTGAAGGCCAGCCGCGGCGCCAGATCGCCGCGCCCCGGCGGCAGGACGAGCGGCACGGTGAGACGGCCGGTGCCGGTGTACGGGTCCGGGGTGAACTGTTCGGACAACGCCCGGATGGCGCCTCCGCCGGTCGCGGACGGCAGCGCCGTCATCACGTCGCCCTGGTCGGCCATGGCGGTCACCACCCCAGCGAAGAGGTCCCGCTTCAGTGTCGTCTCTGGGCGGCCTGGTGCCTAAGTCGGATAAGGGACACAGTGGGGCGGACGGCATGCTGAGCACGATGCGGGGACCGGTGCTGCATCGCAGCCGCGCGACGGCCCGGTTCTAGGGGCGTCTGGATCGAGGAGCCGGAGGTAGCGGCGCGTTGCCGCCGAGAAGGCCGCGGTCGCTGTGACCGGCCGTGTGTCCGGTTTGAAACACGCCGTAGGGGCAGGGCGTCGGGTAGGTCGTTCCAGGCGATCACGTGGGAGACCACGGTGGCCGGGTTCACGCGTCCGGATGCGGCGAGGGCGAGGGCGTCGGGGATGTGGGCGCGGACGTTGTCGCGGGCGATGCGCAGGGTGGCCCCGCTCAGGTACATGCCGAGCAGCGGCAACTCGCCGGGGCGGAAGTGGTTGCCGGCGCTTTCGCAGAGTCCCTCGGGGACCAGCGACTGCACGGCGATGGCGAGTTGGCCTTGTTGACAGCGCCACCTAGTCTTCAGGGCGGTCCGGTTTTCACCGTTTCGGGAGGAATTGTGAGACTTCAATCGATGGCCCGGCGGGTCATGGCGGCCGGTGCCGCGCTGCTGTGCGTCGGTGCCGGCGGGGCGGTGGTCCGGCCGCAGCCAGCCCTGGCCGATCCTGGTTTCACCTGTACGAACGTGGTCGTCCACCGGCAGGCCGAACACCTCGACGTGACCGGTGGGCGCCTGGTCCTCGACCAGGACCGCAATGCCGATCCCAATCCGGATCGCGCACCGGCCATGCTGTTCCACCGCGGCGACAAGATCGAGATCACCGAGGTCACCGGCGAGTTCTGGGCCGGGGTGTTGTTCACCCCGCCCAACGGCCCGCGGGGCTGGGAGGGCTGGCGCGCGCCGGACCGGTGGCCGGCGCCCGGTGACAACCAGTTCGCCCGCGTCGGGGTGTGGGGCGACGCGCAGACCGGCGCTCGTACCCCGTTCTTCGTCGGCGACCGGACCGGCTGTTACGAGGCGCCGGACCGCCCGTCGTACCTGTTCCTGTTCGTCAACGACGACGTCTTGACCGACAACAAGGGCGCCTTCCACGTGACGATGCTGGTGGGCAGGCGCTTCCGGTAGCCACTCAGCCCTCCGCCGGCGCGCACAGCCGGGGCGCCAGGGGGTGGGTGTGTCGCGGTGACATGAGGAAGGGCCTTCGGTACGAGCAAATGGCGCCGAAGGCCTCACCCGCGCCGATCTGGACTACCTCGCCGAACGCGAGCAACGCAAGCAGGCAAGCTGACCCGGGGCGATCCTGACCGGCCCCGGGCCCGCGCGGGTGGCGGGATGCACAAGACCCTGATCGGGGAATGCACGAGAGCCACCCAACGACTGCAGCACGTCCATGGTCCGAATCTAGTCACTTCTGTCGATGTCCGGGGATCGCTCGCGCCGTGCCGCCGGCCTCGAAGATCCAGGTACGGGTCGTGCACTCGCCCTCCGGGGCCAGCTGCGCCACCTCCGCGCCGGCGGCGTCGACCGCCACCAACGCGGAGTCGCCGCAGCCGAGGGCGCCCAGGGCCCGCG
>Ga0307515_10000546_pt1 | contig 88795 bp, 59 predicted proteins | sample 17_EM_MG_FD_194513 | JGI IMG/M metagenome (GOLD analysis project Ga0307515, IMG submission 194513) | Populus trichocarpa ectomycorrhiza microbial communities from riparian zone in the Pacific Northwest, United States - 17_EM | ecosystem: Host-associated > Plants > Roots > Unclassified | place... | reverse complement strand
CCCCCGAGCCAGCCGACCGCACGTCCGAACAGAGGAGTGCCGTCCGCCAGACTGCGCGGTGAGGCCGGTGGGCGTACTGCCGAAGACCGCGCGCTGGCGCCCCCGCCGATGCTGCAACTCTGCAACGCGGAGGCGATCAGCGTGCCCTGTGAAGGGTACGAATGCAGTAAACCTCGACCGTTAGGGGCGCCCTTGAGCCGCGACGGCGCCGGGGAACGGTGCCCTGGCGGATCTGTCCTATGGATATGCCGTGCCGAGGACGCCGGGCCGTTGACTACGCAGCGCAACGTGCACCAGTGACCTCAAATTGTCGGCAGCCACACTGTCGTGCTGCGATGCGCGCGCTCGTGGGGAGCAAAATGGGAGCAGCGGGCCGCTCCCAACGGCGCTGAACCGACCTGAACCGCGCTGAGCTGCGAGTAACTGCACTGGCGTCCATGCAGGTCATCACAGAGTCGCAGGTCAGAGGCATGTTGACCTTTCGTTGACACGGAAGAGGTCACTGGTTCGATCCCAGTATCGCCCACCCGAAACGCGTACCCGAACGCCGACTGCGCGACGGCAAAACCGCTGGTCAGATGGCCTCTGAGAGCGGTTCTTATGGCCCTCGAAGGTGCTTGCGGGTCAAGCTGTCGCTCATCGTCGGAGCACCTTGACCTCGGCACTGAGTAGGGCTTCTGCTGACCGTGAGTCACCTCTGCAGCGGGGACCGCGACCGCAACGCGCTTCTTCGCTTATCTGCCCCCAGTGCGATGGCGGCCCGGACCCCGTCCCGCTCGCCGAGGGCATCCTGCGGACGGCCCGCGCGGGGCCTGGCACCCTGACCGTCGGCACGGGCCGACTGCCGTCGCCGGTCTGGCCACCTTCGGTCGCGGCCGAATCAGAGTTCGCGCGTTGGATCAGACACCGCGACGATTTGGACACCCTGCACACTGAACGCGGCAGAGCGTCACTCGCGGCGGCGACACCGCTCGCCGGCGGTTGCACCGTTCGCAGTCAACAGGCAGGGCAGCACCCGAACCGTCGAGGATCACGGACGTCCGGCCGTCGCGAACCATGGTCCCAGCGCCATACGGACGATCTGGACAGACGAGACGAGACCCGACGTTGCGCCGGCCTGCGACCGTCACACTTCGTAGCCAGGATGTGATCGGAGAGCGTGATCAGAAGCACTGCTTTGCTTGATGTGCGGACGTCTCCGGCGATGGTTCGAGGCGGGCACCGATGCGTGAACGCCCGCTGTCATCCAAGCCGGTCAATGATAATGTCGCGACCCTCGCCTTCGAGGTAATCGAGGTATGCGCGCCGGCCTGCCATCGTCATCACCAGTGCCAGGGTTGGACCGGAGACTGTTGCGCCCTCTCCCGCCGTGAACGGGCCGTCCGTGGCCGTCATCCGCAGCCCTGATGCGAGGGTCTTGCTGGGAACGGTGAAGTTGCGCCGGGCGTAGAAGTCCGCCACTGCCGTGAGCGCCCGGACGTCCGGCTCCGTGCTGATGCCCAGGGGGCACCGGATGTCCTGGCTGTGGACAAGTACTTCACCCAGGTAGGCGGCCGTGTCCGCGGTTGGGGCGACCGTCGCCCCAGCAACGGCCTCAAATCGGGTGAGCGTCTCTGCGGGGGTAGGTCCCAGGTGCTCGCGCAGGCGACGTTCGTTGTGCACGGCGGGGCGGAAGCCGGCGAGCACGATACTGCGGATCCATCGCCACCGACCGGTCGAGGCGGCGGCGGTCAGGTGGGCGACGACGTGTTCCACGTCCCAGCCGGTGCACAGGGTCGGTTGATGCCATCGCGCCAGGTCGAGACCGGACAAGTCGTCGGCCAGGGAGCGGCGCGCGGCGTGGGCGAGGTTCCAAAGCCCTGCGTCGGTTGCGTGGGTCATGACAAGCACCTTTCGGTTGCGGGTCGCCGATCCGGTGCGATCGACCCCGATCCGTTCGCTACCGAATCAGTAGTGGACACTACTGTAGAAGTAGTACCATGTGTAGATGGTGTCCCGGCGGAGCTATGGCTCGTACAACGACGGCTGCGCAGCTGCGCACGCACTGGACCTCATCGGCGAGCGGTGGACGATGATCGTGGTCCGTGAGCTGCTGCTCGGACCAAAGCGCTTCGCCGACCTGCAGCGCGACGTCCTCGGTATCGGGCCGGGCATCCTTACCCGGCGGCTCCACGAGCTGACCACCCACGGGGTTGCGGTGCGACGTCGTCTGCCCGGCCCGGGCCGGGCAGACGTCTACGAACTCACCACCTGGGGCCGCCAACTCGAGGTCGTCAACTCGACCCTGTCGGCATGGGCTGTGCAATCACCCTCGATGCCCTTCGATGCCGACATGAGCCCGGACACGCTCGTCCTCGCGATGCGCACCCATGCCCGTCCCGTTGCGAACCACCCCGACCCGCGGGCGGTGTCGCTGGCGCTGACAGACTCCCGCCGGGAGAACCTCTCGCCCGTGCACTACCACGCGGTCATGACGGCCGACGCCACCGTGATCAACCGGGTCACCGAACTCGGCCGAGCCGACGCGGCCATCGCTGCTTCCACCCGAGAGTGGAAAGCCTGCATCATCGGCGGCACCCCGATCACACGGCTGCCCGGCATCTCGGTCACCGGCGACAGGAGCACCGCGGAACTCCTGGTAACCGCGACCTCGCTGCGCAGCGATGACAGCGTTTGACCGCGCGACCGAACGTCCGAGCTGCCGCCGACAAAGCGCGAGAGTCTGACACGGGGTTGCATCACGCGAGGGATGCCGCCGGTACGAGTTCGCCCGAGCGGCCGCGCAGTGAAGTTACGCGGCGTAACGAGGATGCTGAAGGCGCTCATGATCTTGTCGGCGCGGCGCGGTATCGAACCGCCGCGACAGTTACAGATGGGCCCTGAACTGGGAAAACGCGGTTCTTATTCTGCCACGTATGGTCCACCAGATAAACCAGCAGGTCAGAACGGGTTTCGTCCCACCGGGACGGAGCCCGATTCTCGTTTCCGGGCAGGTCAGGCGGCATGATCGTATTCGTGGAGGATGCCGCCGAGGCGGTCATGTCGATGGATGTTCAGGTAGGCGAGCCGGTTGCGGGTCGGTGATCGGTTCGGGTAGCTGGGCCACTGGCCGGGTGTTGACGATGCCCTGATGAGGTCTGTGCTCGTTGTAGAAGACCTCGTACCCGCGCAGCGCGTGCATCCAGACGCCGCTGAGCACGACCGCGATCCCTGCGTCGGCGAGGACCGTGTCGAACAGAGCCGGGTATTTGCCGTCCCGGTCGCGGATGAGGTACTTCACCCGACATCCCGCATCCCGCAGGTCCAAGACCAGGTTGCGGGCGGCCTGGGTCACCCACGCCGCGGCGGGATGCGCGGTCGCACCAAGAACCCGGATCCGGCGGCTGGCGTGCTCGACGACCGCGAGGACGTACATGCGGGTGCGGGTCAGCGTGATCGTCTCGAGGAAGCCCGCGGCCAGCAGCGCCTCGGCCTGCGAACGCAGGAACTGCGCCCAGGTGGTGGCGGCCCGCTCCGGGTGCGAACAGGTCGCGATGCTAGCGCAGGATCGTGTCGGGCCGCACCAACAGCCGCAGGTTCTGCAAAGCCAGCCTGGGGAGCGTGCTGAGTAGCGCGGACGTGTTTGTCGGCAGGTACAGCGCCGATTCTATCGAGGATCAAGGTCCCGTGACTGGTACGCGCGGCCGGGTGCTCGCCACCACGTTGGCAACCAGTTGCCCGGAGAATCGGTTCCACCAGCGCGTGTCTAGTCCGGCCGGGGACGCGACGATCTCCCGGAAGAGGTCGTCGGCGACCGGGGCTGGCAGGGCGACCTCTTGGGTGGCCCACGCCTGGAGGGCGTCGTCGAGGTTCATGACTGCTCCACGTCGTCGTAGCTGCTCAGGGCTTCGGCCAGCGTGCGGCGGGCCAGGGACAGCCGGTAGCGGACGGTGCCGGCCGGGATGCCCAGTGCCGTGGCGATCTCGGCGCCGGTCAGCCCGCCGGCTGCGGCCAGGGTCAGGGTGACCCGCTGCTGCTCCGGCAGGCGTTTGATCGTCTCGGCCACCACGGCCACCCGTTCCGCAGCGATCACCGAGGTGCTCGCCGGGGCGGCCACGTCGGCGGGTTCGGCGCGCAGGGCAGCGTGGGTCGCGGCGCGCGTACGGGCCTGTCGGTGCTCGTCGATCGACAGGTTGCGGGCCACCGTGAAGATCCACGCCCGCTGCCCGTCGTCCGTGAGCCCGGACAGCTCCGGGAACCGCCGCCACGCCCGTAGGAACGTCTCCTGCATCAGGTCGGCGGCCAGCCAACGGTCACCGGTGCGGCCGGTGAAGTAGGCATGGACGGCGGCCCGGTGCCCGTCGTACAGCTTGCGGAACTCAACCCCGCGGTCCATCAGCGACCCTGATCTGGCCCATGATGGCCGTGGCCAGGGCCTGGATTGCTGGCACGGCCTCGGCCGGCGCAAGCACGTCGCCGAGCAGGACGATGTCAGCCACGTTCGCGCGCAGCAGGTCGGTGGTGACCCCGGCGCCGATCGTGAGGTCACCCATCGCGATAAGGCTGATCGGATGGTCGAGCAGGCGGAAGTAGTCCGGGCCGAGCTCGACATCATCGAGGAAGATCCGCGGGTCGCCGGAGCGGTACCACACGGTCTGGCCTTGCACGTCCATCCGGGTTTCGAGGTCCGTCTGCGCCGCCTCGGGGGCGAGTACTTGCCCGGCGACGAAGATCTGGCTGTAGCCGATCGGTCCTACCTCGCCGGTGATGATCACCTGCCCGGCGACGACCAGGATGTCGCTCGGTTCGCCGGCGTGGTTGGCCAGCGCGGCTCCACTCAGCCGCACCTGACCGCTGAGCATCTTGACGTGCGGGCCGCTCTGACCCTCCTGGCAGCGGTAGTAGGTGACCGTCCCGACGCCACCGCCGAACACCCGGCCGAGCGCCGCCTCACTGCCGCGCGGCGCGAACACCGACCCGACCACGCTGATCCGCCCCGGCAGCTCGCCGGTCACCTGACCGGTGATCACCAGAACGCCGACCACGACGAGCATTTCGTCCGGCGCCCCGATCCCGTCACCGCCGACGATCAGCGACCCGACGTGCACCCTCGGCTTCAGCCCGTCCGGCACGAAGACGGTGGCGCCTACCTTCGAGACCGGGATCGCCGCGTACGCGCCGGCCAGCGATTCGGGCAGGACCACCGCGCCGACACCGCTGATCCGCGTGATCGCCGCCAGCTCGTCCGGGCTGGTCAGGTGGCTCAGGTCGAGCACGCCCTGCCCCTCGATCACGCCACGCTCGTCGGTCATCGCGCCCCTCCCATCACCTTGCGGCCGACTTCCGGCCACAACCACTCCGCCGCCGCCATCAGCCATTGCGCCACGACGACCCGAGGCCGGCCCGCCGAGTGCCCAACGTCCTGTGGCGCTCGCCCCCGCCGCGCAAGCTCAGCCTCGCGCCGCAGCTCCTCCATCCGCACCACCGCGAGCAGATACTGATCCGTCATCCGTCTCACCCCTCTCACCCAGTACCACGGACCAGCGAGCGAAGTGTTGGATCCACCCGGCCCCGGTCAGCCCGCCCGGGGAAATCCACGCAACCGCCCCAGCCGGTGGGCCCGGACCGCTATGGGTAGCAGCCGGGCCAAGCCGGACAGGATCGCCCGGTCGGGCCAGGACAACCGGGGCCGGCCGGTTAGTAGCTGCCCACCGCGCGGATATGTAGGGGCCGGTTGATCTGCTGGACTGCCGCGCCGGCTGCGGCACCATCCGGGCCGAAGTCGGCGGGCGGTGTCCAACGCTGTCCAATTAGGGCGGTCCGTTCGCGCGCCGGCTGCGACCATGGCAGATGGTGATCAATCTGCCGACCAGGCGGGTGGCGCCGCGATCAGGGAGCGACAGGTGGCCAGCAGAAAGGAAGCCCCGGGGACCTTGGCGCAGGCGGCAGTCTCACATGGCCTGGGCATGCCACGTTACGTGTTCCGCACGGGCATCGACGCGATCGCGTGGTGGGGCGTCTTCATGCTGCTGCTGGTCGGTGCATTCTGCGTGATGATGACCATGATCATTCAGGGCGAGTCTGGGCTGGCTTACGCCTCGCCGTTCATCGGCCTCGGCGCATTGTGCTTCCTGGGCGCTTTCGCCATCCCGCTGGCCAAGGTGCTGGCGCCGGTCGAGTGGTGCCAGGTGTACGAGTACGGGTTTGTGTACCAGCGGGGCGCGCGGCCGCCCGTCGCCGGCTGCTGGGACGAGATCACCCTGTTCAACCGTTTCGACATCAAGATCGTCCGCAACGGCATGACCATGGGCTACAACTCGTCGGTCACCATCGACGTGCCGGCTGGCCGGGTGGAGCTCACCAAGCACTTCCCGGCCGCTAAGCAGCTCATCGACCTGCTCCAGGACGACTATTACAAGGCCAGGGTCCACCTCGCGCTGGTCGCCGTGCAAGACGGCGAGACGAAGGCGTTCGGCGCATGGCAGGTCAGCATGGACGGGCTGGCACATGCGAACGGGCTTATCCCCTGGACGGAGATCAAGAAGATCGACGTCCTCGGCCCGACGGTGGAGGTCTACCTGCGGGGCGAGTTGAGGCCCGCGATGAAGGTCCCGCTGGACGACCTGCACGAGCCCACCGTTCTGCTCACCGTGCTGGACCGGCTGTCCAGGGCGGCGCGCTGAGCAGATGTGCCTGATTCCAGATCAAGGCCTGCTGGCAGACGCTGATTGTCGGCGGGCTACAGGTTGTTGATTCGGGCCAGCAGCTCTGCCTCGGTCAGGTTTTCCAGGACCGCGTCCTGCTTGCGGCCCAGGACTGCCAGCAGCTTTTCCTTCTCCAGTTTCTTGGCTGCCGCCGCCTTCGCCGCCTGGTCCTCCGCGAGGCGGATGGCGATGACGTGTTTGACGACCTCCAACTTGGTCTCCAAGGTTGCCTTGGCCGGATTGGTCTCGGTGGCCACGAACGACTCGGTGGCGATGGCCTTGAGTTCGGCGTTGACGGCCTTGGCCACGTCATCGAGGCTGAAGCCGGACTTGGCGGTCAGCGGAAGCTCCCACAGCTGTTCCGTGGTCAGCAGTCCCTTGGTCGACGGGTAGCGGAATTTCTCCTGCGTTGCCTTTTCGAAAATGGTCACGGTGGCCTCTTCCGGATGTCTGGGTAGGGAATCAGAACTGAATGCTGACGAGGTGGCGCCGGCCGCCGGTCATGGTCACCTTGGCGGCCACAGAGTTGCGGACCGTGGAGCTGAAGCCGAGGCCGGACAGCTGATCCGGGGACGGCTCGCACTTGGTGCGGTCGCCGAGAACCTCGAACACCTTGCGGTGCGGTTGCAGGTCGCCGCGGAGGAACTCGTTGTAGATTCCCCGGGTCGGCTGGTCGTTCACGCACCCTTTCAGGATGAAGAAGTAGTGGCGGTTGCCGACCTCGCTGTCGTCGAAGTAGTTCGGCGAGTACATGATGGTGGACACCGGCACGAACTGTTCGGTGGTGATGCCCCACAGGTCCTTGCCGGCGCTGCCCGGCTGCATGTCCTTGCCCGGCCGGAAAGCGGTGATCACCTCGCCGGCGACCGTCATCCGGCCCACCTCGACGGTCTCCTTGTGGCCGACCGCCCGCTCGTGGCTGTAATGCTCGATCTTCCCGTTGCTCTCGGTCTCGATCACGAAGCCGACCTCGGTGCTCTCCCGCTTGTGGAACTGGTTCACCTCGATCCGGTACTCGCCGTCGGGGATGCGATCGGTCCAGGTGACGTTCTCCACCGGCTCGCGCGAGAACGACCCGCCCGCGTTCATGTCGACGTCCAGTTTGTTGCGCTTGTCCTTGTACCAGATGTGGTCGCCGTTGGGTTCGAACACGTGCAGGTCGAGGTCGTCGTGGTTGAACCAGGACAGGCTCACCCGCAGCTTGCCGGTGACGTTGCCGCCGGCCCGCTTGACCTTCTCCTTGATCGAGTCGGTGACGTTGCCGCCGTAGGACCAGCCGAAATCGTTGTCCCAGGTGAACAGCCGCGGGGCGGCCGGGTGCCGGCCGGTGGTGAGACTGACGAAGTGCGGTCGGTGGCTGTTGGCGACCCACAGGTCGATGGTCGCGGCGCCGGGCAGGATGTCTTTCATGAAGGTGACCACCGGAATCTCCTCCGGCTTCGCGTCACGAAGGCGCGCACCTGACGACCTGGTGGTCGCCGCCTGCATGAGCAGCCCTTCGATGCCGTCCTTCATCCGCGACTGGGTGTCGTTGTCGACCCACAACACGTTGGTGACCGACACGTCCGACAGCCGGGCGAACCGTCGCTGCAACGACTCCTCGATGCCCAACTCGTCGATGGTCTTCATGGCGGCCTTGACCATGGCCGGGGTGATCAACGCCGTGGGGCGCCGGTAATTCTGCGGTGCCACCTTCGCCTCGAACGACCGGACCGCCTGCTCCAGGTCGACGCCCGCGGAGAGATCCTGGACCAGGGTGCCGATCACCGTGTTGCGGAACCGGGCCGCCGGGTTCATGGCGTTGGCGAACACGAAGGCCCGTCCGTCGGTCGCCTGCGTCCACCGGTTCTGCAGCGACCGGAACTCGGTCACCGCCCGACGATGCTCCGTGCCGCGGTAGAGGGCGTTGTCGTCGATGAGGTCGACGACGGTGTCCAGAGCGTGCTGGGTCAGCTCGGCCAGGCCACGCTGGAACACCTGCACCGCGGCGTCGAAGGTGCCCCGTGCCGCGCCGACGTCCTTGATGCGATGCTGCTTCTCCACCCGGCCGTGCAGGTGGTGCCACACCTCGACCTGGCCGTCGCGCAGCGTCCGGGTCGTCCTCGTCCCGTACTGCGCCTCGGTGGACCGGAAAATGCTGGACAACGGCAGCGTGCCGACGAATTCGTCCATTGCGGCGGCGACGACGGAGAAGACCGGGTCGGATGCAGACACCCCGGACCATACGGTGCGGACCTGTCCGTTGTGGATCTCGACGACGTTACCGAAGTTCTTGACGAAACCGCGGCAGGTCGAGCAGTCGTACTCGGACCGCTCACGGAACCGGAGATTGGTGCCGGCGGGGAAGGAATCGAGAAAGGTGAGCCAGAGTGAGTCTCGGTCGAGACCGTCGCCGACGACGTACAACTCGCCCTTGGACATCGCGGACAGACGTATAGTTACATCCGTCACGAACTGCTCGAAATCACCCACCGCGTCATCCTCCTTGATCTTCGGAGATCCTATGGAGTGCACGCAATCGGAGAAACGCATTTCCGGCCGTCCGCACGGTCACGGACGGGCGCCGGTGGCTGGTGGTCAGCCGACCGGATCCGCGTACGGCGGTAGGGTGCCAAGCCGACAGTGAGCAGTTCCGCCCGTTAGCCGGTGGCGCCGTTGAGCAGATCCCTGCTCACGCCGTGGTTGCGTCCCGGGCACCGGAAGGCCCGGGTGGTGTCGTGGTGCGGTGGCGGTGCGCCGAACGCCTGGAAGACGAAGCCGATGCGCTCCCGGCCGGTTCCGATGGTGCATCGGAACGGCGTGGCGGGGCTACGGCGAGCCACTGCCGCGCTGATCGGTCCGGCATGCCGGCCGCGATCCGCGATCCGCGCGGTGTGCCGTGGGCCACCGAGGTGCCGGGAGTTGTACGGCGGCAGCCCGTTCCAGCCAGGGCGCCGTGGAAGACTCGCTATGTCGTCCGAGGAGCGCTGGAACGGGCTGCCGGTCGGGGCGAGCTGACCGTGGGTCAGCGGCTTTCGGCGAAGTACTCGTAATTGTCGGCGTTGTCGACGGCGTTGCTGGGGCTCGACCTGGCGAGTTGCTTCGCCGCGGTTTGACCGTACGCGTGGTCGTCGGTGCCGCCGTTGACGGTGAAGTGACTCGACTCGTGGACCAGCGTTCCGGCCTTCGAGTCGGTCCCCGTGGCCGGCGCTGTCCAGAACGCGTTGCAGAGGTAGATGACGTAGGGCTCGTCCGGGTAGACGTACGCGTAGTAGTCCTCGTCGCTAGTGCAGTCGAGCGTCACGGTCTTGCTGGTCAGCTCGCTGGTGATACGACTGTATGCCGAGTTCACACGTGTGAACCTCGACGAGCTGTACGTGCCGAACCAGGTGGCGTAGGCGCCCCCGCCGGAAGGGTTCGCCGCGAGCCAGGCTTCGGACTTCTGCGAGAGCTGTGCGGCGTTGCCGACGGCCTGCTTCAGTGCGGTCTGTTCACTCGTGGTGCAACCACGGTAGGTGATGCTGACTGCTGCTGCGGCGGCGGCGAGCCTTACCCGCTCGGTGGTCGTCGGTGCGATGCTGGACAGCTTGCCGGCGCCCCGGATGCCGACGCTGGTACGGACGGTAACGCGACCGGCGTTGACCCGGAGCGTGTCCTGAAGGGCTGCAGATGTCCCCTTCAAGGCCCGCACCTGGGTCGATGCCAGCGCGACGGTGAAGGTTCCCGGCCGTGACAGGTCATAGTCGTCCGCCAGGTTCACGGTCACGGCGTAGGCGCCATCGGCGGGAATGCGGGTGTAGTCGGCCGCGGTCGGCGCCGCGAGCTTCACCAGCTTGCCCCGATAGGGCACCGGTACACCGTCTCTGGTCACGGCCAGAATGGCTCTGGACTCGCGCGCCTGCGGCAGGTCCCGGGAAAGCACGTTGACCGCCGACGATGACGTGTTCCGCACCGTGAAGCGCACGGTGAGGGCGTCGCTGGTCACCTGGCCGATCTGAACGGTCGTAGTGAGACCGGCGGTGCTGCCGGCCGCCGCCGCGTTCGCCCCGACGGCGGCTACCGTCGGGACCGCTATCCCGACAGCGAGGAACGCCGCCCAGAGTGGACGTCGAGAGATGCGCACGTGGTTTCCTTTCTCAGTCATCGATTCCCATGGCCGGCCCGCTATCGGGACTGAGGTCCAAGAACCGACGCGTCAACATCAATGCACCTCAATTTACATGATCAACTTTTCGGGTCAATGATCTCTCTCATCCCTGGTGGGTCATATTCTCGACGTGGTGTAGGACGAGGATGACCTGCACAGGTCGGCAACCCGTTCCGCCGATGTTGAAATGTCTAGGCAGCCGTCAGCTGCCGCCGCAGCACTGCCACCTCATGGCGCAGGGTGAGGACCTCCGCCAGCAACGCGGTGTCGCCACGGATCAGCAGCACCAGGTGCGGTGCCCCTTGCCCCGGTGGCGCACCAGATCGAACAGTGTCCACACAGCGAATTCCGTGGCTGTCCTGTCTGGACTTAGTCTACGAAGGTGCCCCGCATGGATCTCGCCCGTCGCGTCCTCGCCGTCACCTCGGCGCTCGTGCTGTGCATGGGCGCGGCCGCGCCGGCCAGCGCCGCCACGACACCGGCGGTGTACGGGGTCAGCCAGCCGCGGAACATGACGGTGACCATGGACGACGGTGTCGCGCTCATCGTGCAGGTGATCTATCCGACCGACCTCGCCACCGGCACCCGCGCCCCCGGCGTGTTCCCCGTCCTGCTCAGCCAGGACCCGTACGGCATCGGCCCGGTCCCGTTCCCGTCGACCAACGCCGGGAAGTACTTCGTCCAACGCGGGTACATCTATCTCGCCGCGGCGGTACGCGGCACCGACTCCTCCGGCGGCCAGCTCGACTGGTTCGGGGACCGCCAGGGCCGCGACGGCGCGCAGCTGGTCGACTGGGCCGCGCACACCTTGCCCGGGTCGAACGGGAAGGTGGGGCTGGACGGCTGCTCGTACCTCGGCATCAACCAGTGGTTCACCGCGGCCGCGGTGGGCCGGCATTCTCCGTTGAAAGTCATCGCGCCCTTCTGCACCGACTCGGACTTCTACAACGACTTCGCCGCCCTCGGCGGGATCCCGACCACGGCCCTGGCCGACACCGCAGACCTCGAACCCCGCGGCCCGCAGGACGACCCCGCCACCGACCCGCAGGCCGTCACCGTCGGCGACCTGGCGACCGGTGGCCCGCGCTCGTACAACAACAGTTACTGGCAGGACCGCAACGTCATGCGGCTGATGCCGGCGGTCGTGGCCAACGGGATCCCGGCCCTGACCGAGTCCGGCTGGCAGGACCTGTTCCCCGGCGGCAACCTCGGTGCCTACGTCGCCGCCCAGAACGCCTACTTCCACCGGCCGCTGAACGCGCCGGTGCGGCCCGGCGACCGGGTCACCGGCCGCTACCAGGCGATCGTCGGCCCGTGGGAGCACCAGGAGAACGTCGACGGTCCCACGCTGCAGGCGATCCGGCTGGCGTGGTTCGACACCTGGCTCAAGGGTGCCCGCACCGGCATGGCCGACACGGACACACCCCTGCACCTGTTCCAGAACGGCGCGAACCGCTGGGTCGACGTGGCGGCGTGGCCGCCGTCGCCGACAACCGGCACCTTCTACCTCGGCGGCGGCCACGCGCTGAGCCCACGACGCCCCGCCGGCGCCGACACCGAGACGCTCAGCTGGGCACCGGCCACCGCGCTGACCTACACCAGCGCCCCGCTGACCCGCGCCGCCGTGCTCGACGGACCGACCGACGTCACGATCTACGCCCGGTCCACCAGCACCGACGTCCAGCTGACTGCCACCCTCAACGCGATCGCGCCCGACGGCACGGTCACCAAATACGCCGAGGGCACGCTGATCGGCAGCCAGCGCCGGCTCGACCCACACACCAGCTGGTACGGGACGGGTCACGCGCTGCTGCAGCCGAGCCACCCCTTCACCGAGGCCAGCAGGCAACCCGTCACACCCGGCGTCACCACCCGCTACGACATCGCACTGCTGGCCAATCTCGCCCTGCTCCCGGCGGGCAGCCGCCTGCAACTCGTGCTCAACAGCCAGGCACCGGACACCTTCCACCTGCTGCTCGCCCCCACCCCGCAGCAGCGGGCCAACCTGGCCGGCGGCGTCTACACCATCCAACTGTCCGCCGACGCACCGTCGCACCTCAACGCGCCGCTGGCCGCTCCCGGCATCTTCCGCGCCAGCGACACGGACTGGGGACCGTCCTCCTGAGAGCGGAACCAGCCGATCGGGCGGTCTCCCTCTCTGACGAGCAGACAGGAACCGGGCGGTACGCGACCTGTCCCTCAATCGGTGCTGACGGCAGAACGGCGGGCACCGGGGTGGCCGGTACCCGCCATGTCAGCCTGCCGCTACTTCGAGTACCGACCGAAGCTGAGGTCGCCCGCCTTCGGGAAGATGATGGTGCCCGTGGTCTTCTTGACATTGCACGGCGCGACAATCTTCGTCTTCGTGTATTTGACCCGGTAACCCCGGTTGCCCAGGACCGCGCGGAAGCGCTTTTTGGTGTTGTTCGCGCTGGTGCGTGTGACGCCCACGCCCCATGTCCACGACCTGGAGACTGTGACGTCAATTTTGGTCTTGGCCTTGGCCAGGACGATGCCGGCTTCGGCCTCGGCACCAACGGTCACGTCGAATCCGAAGGTGTTCGACTTCTCCGTCGTGTAGGAGATCGAGTCGCCCGGCTCGAGCCAGTCGCTCACCGGTTCATCCCTCGCCGGGATGTGCTTGGCCTTCCAGGTGATTTTGTACTTCGCCGGGTTTCGTACCTCCGGGCATGCCATGGCGGTGAAGTCGGCCTCTTCGGCGGGAACCTGGAACTCGAACGCCCCGTCCTCAGGGCCGACGTCTTCGAGGTCGACGCCGAAGTCGAAAGGATTGGCCGGTCCGCCGCCGGCACGGAGAGCGGCGCCGGCGCTAACCGGTTGGGCGCTGGCGACGCCTGTGGCGGACAGGAGCAGGGGCAAACGCACCTGCGAAGGACCGTCGGGATCGGGCGCCAACCCGGTCAGCGACGTGGCGATGTGGAGGGCCCAGGGGATCGCGACAGGACAGCTTTACGGCCATCATCCTCTGTATGCCTTTCCCCGCGCGCGGTAGCCGCCTGATCGTCTTCGGCGGGATCGCCGTTCTTGTCGCGGGGCTCGCCGGCCTGGGGATCGCCATGGCCCGGCAGGGACTGTCGCGGGCGGACTCGTGGTCGAGCGTGATCTCCGGCTTCGTCGGGCTGGTCGGCCTCGCGGTGACGCTGACCGGCGGCCGCAGGCCCGAACGCCGCAAGGTCAGTGTTACTCGGCGGACTGCGTGGGGGCGGCAGCGGCTGCCCCTGAACGTCCACCGGCTCCTGGAGGCGCAGGCGCGGGCTGCCGAGTCGCTGCCCTATCAGGTGCCCGGTGTGGGCGGCGCCCGACTGTCCTCGGTCCATGTTCGGCAGCAGGTCGAGTCGGCATCCGGGCCGGAGGAGGAGCGTGCCCTGTTGGCCGGCGGCCAGCGCAACGAGGAGCGGCGCCAGGAGCGCCGTTCCCGGCTCCGGTCCACGGCCCAGCCCATCGAGCGAGTGCTCGGCCGCCACCGGCACCTCGTGATAGAGGGCGGCCCCGGGCTGGGCAAATCCACGCTCGCGCGGGACCTGACCGCGCGGCTGGCCCGAGCCTGGCTCGCCGGTGGGCCCGCGCCCACCCCGGAGCCGGTGGCACCGCTGCTGGTCACCGCCCAAGCGCTCAGCCAGCACCGTCACCGGCCCTGGGCCGAGGCCCTCACCGCAGCGGCCGCCGAGTTCGGCCAGCACGCTGACGGTGCGTCCGCAGTCGATCCCGACGGAATGTCGTGGCTGATCATTGTCGACGGCCTGGACGAGGTGCCCGAGCCGCAGCGGCGCGACCTGGTCGAGGTGCTGGCCGAGCGGATGGCGCAGCCGGGAAGCCAAGCGCGGTTGATCATCCTCACCCGGCCGCTGCCGGAGGGGTCTCGGCAGCGGCTACGGGTAGCGAGCAGTGGGGCCTACACGATCCTGCCGTTCACTCGCGCCGCGTTGCTCGAGTTCGTTGGGAAGGCCGTCGTGGCGCGCGGCGACGCTGAGCCGGTCCAGCTAGCCGCCCGCTTCCTCGACGAGCTGCGCAGGGTCGAGTTGGACGATGTCGCGACCACGCCGCTGCTCGCTACTATCGCCCTCGCGGTCTATCTCGAGGACCCACAGCGGCGGCTGCCGCGCGGTCGGCGCGAGCTGTACGAGCAGTACCTGGGGTATCTCAACGACTCAAGCACGACGCGTCGGCCGCGGCTGCGCGAGCAGCTCCGGCGGCGGCTGGGTGGGGTGCCGGGCGGCACCGAGGCGGCGGCCCGCCTCTATGATCGGCGCCGCGACCTGGTCGAACACCTCGCGTTGCGCCGGGTCGCCAGCGACGCACCGCTGGACGGCGCCGCCCTGGACTGGTGTCGCGCAGCCGGAATCGCCCCGGCCGAGCCGGTGGCCTCCTGGCCGGAGGCGGTCCGGGACGCGCTGACCGCCACCGGCCTGATGGTGCGCCACGGCAGTGGTCTGCGGTTCATTCACCACAGCTTCGCCGAGCACATCGCCGCCGCCCACGACGCCCGGAGCCTGCCCGACACGTTCGACGCCGGATGCGCCGTCTGGCCCAGCCTGGTGCGGCGAGCTGTCGACGACGAGGGTTTCGACGCGACCGTGCTCGCCCACTGGGCGGGCACCCGTCCGGCCGGTGCGCTACTGACCTGGCTGCAGAGCGGTAGCGGCATCTTCCAGGCGCTGGCCCTGACGCTGATCGGGGAAGGCGCGACGGCCGAGCCGGCACAGGTACGGGCCGGCCTGCGGTACGTGGAGTCCGAGGCGTGGCGGTCCGGCGACCACGACGCCCTGGTCCGACTGCTCCGCGGGCTTCCGCGGGATGCCGAGACCCGCGGGTGGGCGCTGGCTACCGTGGGGAACGCGGACGACTACCCAGCCCTGCAGGCCGCTGCAGCGCTGCTACTGATCGACGAGGTCGGAGCCGACCGCGACGCGGCGGTGACCGTGCTGCGCGGCCGGCTCGACGACGGCCTGCCGTCCGATGCGCTCGTGGCGGTGGCCCGGGCGCTAGTGACCCTGGCTCCGGGCTGCACTGCGGAGGTGGGGGGTGTGTTGCGGGACGCGCTGCGCCGGCCAGGGACGCGGCTTGCCGCCACCGCCCACGCGCTGGCCGACCTTGGCCCTGCCCATCGTTCGGCGGCTGTGGCCGAGCTGGCCACCTTGCTGCGCGGCTCGGAGCGGATCGCGAGTGAGCGGATCGACGCGGCCACATCGTTGGCCGAACTCGACGATCAGGCCTGGGCCGAGTCGGTCGCAGCCCTGCGCACAGTGCTCGGTGACGAGAGCACCGAGATCAACGACCGGCTGAGCTCCGCCCAGGCGATCCTGGAGATCGACCGGGACGGGCACCGCGACGTTGTCGGCTGGCTTCGGAGCCTGGTGACCGATCCTGGATCCGACAACATTTGGCGCGCCATGGATGCGGCCCGCATGCTCGCCGACTGCGGCACTGACGAGCGCCAGTTCGCGACCGCGGCGCTACGCGAGATCGCGGGCGGCCAGCACCGGCCGCCGTGGCATCGGCTGCAGGCAGCTTCCACCATGATGGAAATCGGAGCTGACAATGACAGCGCCGCGGGCGTGCTGCTCGGCGTCCTCGCCGATCCGGCGGCGGACGCATGGGACTTCCGGGAGGCCGCGGGCGCCCTCCACAAGCTGGGCGGCGCCCATCGCTCGGCCGCGATCGCGCAGGTCCGCGGCGCGCTCGCCGAGCCCGGCTACCCCGGCTCCCCGATCGCCGTGGCGCTGGCCAGGCTGTGCCCGGACGAGGTCGGCGAGGTCAGCGCCGCACTGCGCCGCGCCGCCGCCGATCCGCTGCTCTCCGGTCCCGACCTGCGCGACGTCGCTCAGACCCTGGCCGGGCTCGGCCCGGATCACCGGCGGGAGGCGTGCGCCGCGCTGCTGGAGGCAGCCCGAATGAGGCTCGACGACGCGCTCGTTGCTGTGCAGTCGCTCGTCACGCTGTACCCGGAATCCATTGACGACGCAGCGGCCGTGTGCGACGCGATAGCGGCCGATCCGGCCCGCCAGACATATGCGCGGACGAGTGCCATCAACCTGTTGTCCGGCTTGGGCCCCGCGCACCTTCAGCGGTCGGGCGAGCTGTTCGACGCCCTGCTTGCCGAAACCGACGCCGATCCCATGGCTGCTTGGAGTGTGGTCCAGATGATGTACGAACCCGCCCCCAGACTGCGCGCCACGGCCGTCACGCACATCGACGGCCTGCTCAGCATGGACGGCCTGAGCGTCGGCGAACGGGTGCGCCTCGCCATCAAGCTGTGCCAGCTCAGCCCGGATCATCGTAGCGAGGTCGCCGCGACGTTGGTCGAGGCCGTCGTCGACCCGTACACCGACTCTTCCGATCGGTTGGACGCGGCCGAGTGGCTGATCCACTCCACCGACAACCGGGAGGCGGTGGTCGTCGGCCTACGCACGGTGCTTCTCGATCCGTCCGCGGTGAGTTGGTATCTCGGGCGGGCCGCCGCCGCGCTGTCCAGGCTCGGCGATCGGCAGGGTGCGGGCGCGGCCACCCTGATCACCGACGAATTGGCTCAACCCGGCCGCGACGCGCGCCGGGCCGGGCTGGCGATCGCCCTGGGCACCCTGCCCGGGCACCGTGCGCGAGCCGCTGACGTGCTCCGCGGACTGGTCGCCGATCCCTACGCCGACTCGCTCGCGCGGGTCGATGCCGCCGAATGGCTGATCCAGTCGGGATCCGACCGGCACCCTGCGGTCGCCGGGCTCCTCGACGTCCTCAACGATCGATCGGCGGCTGACTGGCATCTGGCGCGCGCAGTCGACGCGCTCACCAGATCTGGTGGACCCGCGCGGACCACGGTGCGCGAGGCACTCGACGCGCGTCTCGCCAACGACCCCACCGACACGTGGATCGAACTCGGCCCGCTGCTCGCCACCCTGGACTTCGTCGGTCGCGCGACCGTGACAACGAAGTTCAGGACGTTGCTCGACGATCAGTACCTCTCGGTGGGCCAGCGGATGGAGGTGGCGCGGTGGCTCGCCAAGATGCCTTCGCAACGAGTGGCGGTGGTCGCTCGCCTGCGTGGGCTGATCGCCGAGGGGTCGCTGAGCGGCGCGGACCGGGTTGTGGTGGCTGCCTTCCTGGCCGAGGTGAGCCCTCTCGACCATCCGGTCGCGGCGGCTGCCGTACGGGCCGTGCTGGCGGACACGTGGACGGCTGCGGGCGACCGGATCGACGCCGCCGACTGGCTCTCCCGCCTACCTGCACAACGCGACGAGGCGGCGGCCGCCGTGCACGAGATGCTCACCGACCAGGCGATCGCACCGATCGACGCCGCCAACGCCGGGAAGCTGCTGTGCCGGATGGACCCGCGCCGCCGCGACACAGTGGCCGCCGAGTTGCAGGCGCGGATCGACAACCCACACGTCAGCGCCGAGGACCGGTGCGATCTGGCCATGGCGCTCGGCCAGATCACCATCGGCCGGCGGCAGGTCGCCGCCGATGTCCTGGTCACCCTCCTCAGCGACCCGGCGACCCCGGGCCCTCAGCTGATCGAGATCGCGGAGTGGCTGGCTCGGGTCCCCGCCCATCGGGCGGCGGCCGGTAAGGCCCTCGACCGGCTGCTGTCCGATCCGGACCTCGAACTCGAGGTGCGGCAGAGCGCGGCTCTCGCGTACGCCGAGCTCTGCCGGCCTCCGCGGGCCGAGCTGGAGCGGCACGCCGGCCCGTCGGCGACACCCCGGGACCGGCTGGTGATCGCCCGGGCCATCGCGGCCGATCCGGCACGCGCCCGGGACGCGCTGACCATCCTCGACGGCGTCGCGGCCGACCCCACCGTGACCCTCGACGAGCGCTGGCATGCGGCCGCCCTGCTCGGCGACGTGTCGTCGGGTGTAGCGCGGAGCGCCGGCTTGCTTCGCGACCTGCTGACCGCTGGCCGGCTCAGCGTCGACGACCGCTGCCTGGTGGCCCACCGGCTGGCCGCGCTCGGTGGCGAGCACCGGCAGGCGGCGGCCGGCGCCCTACGCGCCATGCTGGCCCTGCCGGTCCCGCCGGCCGAGACTGTCACCCTCTGCACTGCTCTGGGCGAGATCAGCCGCACGGACCGGGAGCTCGTGTTGGAGCATCTGGTGGCGGCCGTGAGCGCCGCGCACGCGCCACGGGAGCGGCGACGCCGGGCCGCTGTCGCGCTGGCCGGCCTGAGCGGTCACCGCCCAGACGTCCGAGAACTGCCAGTCCTGCTGGAGGCGAGCAAGCGGGACGTGGGCGTGGCCGAGGCCCTCGCCGTCCTGTCCCCGGACGAAGGTGCCACCGCCCTCGCCCGGATGCTCGACGAGCCCAGCACGCCGACAGCGCTCCGCGGTGCGGCGGCCACCGCCCTCGCCGGCATCCGCTCCGCCCGACGTGACGCCGCGCTGGCCGAGCTTCGCCGGCTTTGCAGTGATCCGACTACGCCGGCGTATGTCCGGGTCGGGGCGGGCCGAGCCCTCGGCTCAGCGGGCGGCGAGCACGCGTGCGCCGCCGCCCTCGTGCTCGCGGCCGTCTGCGTCGACCTCCTTGCGGATCCCGCGGACCGGTTGTCGGCCGCCGTCTCTCTGACGGCGCTGCCCACCGCGACCGCCGACGCGGTCGCGGTCATCGCCGAACTGGCGGTCGACCCCGGCACCCGCCCCGTCGTACGCCGCCTCGCTGCCCGCGCGCTCGCCGAGGTCGCCCCAGGCCGCCTCGTCACGGCCGCGAACACCCTCCGTGAGCTGCACCACGACGCCGAGGTGGCACTCGCTGTCCGCCTCCTCGCTGCGGCTGACCTGAGCAATCTGGGCCCGGCACACCAGCGTGAGGGCGCGACCCTGCTGCGTGCTGCGGCGGACGGCGGCGAGCCGCGCGCCAGGCTGCTGGCCGGGGCCCTGCTCGCCGCCTCCAGGTCCGCGGATCGTCAGTTTGGGCTCGACGCCGTCGATCGGCTCACCTCCGCCGCCGAGGTCGCTCCCAGGATCGTGGCGTCGGCCGGCCGCGTCGGCCGTTGGCTGAACCGGCTCACGACATAGCGGTGGCTCGCCTGTCGCTATTCACACCAGAGTCGATTGCTCGAAGGTCAGCGCTTCGTCCCAGGCCGCTCCGCGCACCTCGCGACCCAGTTCGGATAGCGCCTTCAGCACGTCCGGAGCGGTTTGCGGTGCGAGCTTGTCGGCCAATTCCCGGCATCGGGTCAGCCGCTGCTTGTCATGCTCCACCTGCTGCCAGATTTCGCTCGCTCGTCGGTGGATGTCGACCTCAAGGATCGCGGATCGGTCGGCAATCCGGTTTTCGAGGCTTTCGGCAACAGCCTCGGCCGCACGCCGCCACCGCTGCAGGGTCGGCAGCGGCCGTACCCCGTGCGGTTCCTCCTCCCCCGCCGACGGCGCATAGCCCGGGCCGGCCGGCCGTGGCCGGGGAAGGCGCCGGCCGGCCGTTTGCTCAAGCAGGGCCTCGGACTCGCGGCCGACCGCCACCCGGACCAGGATCGCCAGCTGGGCCGCAGCAAACGGCGCCCTCAGCGCGTTCTCCGGCACGAACCGCGGCTCAGGCTGGCGGGTCGTCTTGCGCTGAATCTCGCCGGCCGCCCAGTGCAGCAAGTTGAGGATGCGGGCGTATGAGGACCGCCATTCGGCCGCCCCCAACAAGGTGGCCTCAAGTGCGAGAGCCAGGTCGATCTCGCGGTCGGTCTTCGTCCACTCGCTAACCCGCGCGCGCAGCCAGGCCAGCGCGGTGTGCACCTCCGGAGAGTCGCCGTCACCGGCCCGGATCAGCGCGGCGACACACATCGCGGTGGTCGCCTCGTCGCGATTCCACGATCCGGTGCCGCCCTTCCACCATCCGCCGTACGGTCCACCCTGGCTTCGAGGTCGCTTGAGCCACTCGCACGCGCGCCGGACAGTCTCGCTGTTCTGATAGGTCTGCTCGGCACGGCATAGGCCGAGGACCACCCGGGCGGTCACCCACGGCACGCGGCGTGGATAGAAGTGGCCGTCGACGGGGTCGCAACTCGCCTCGGCCGTCTCGATCATCGCCGAGGTCAGGTCCTTCGCCTTGTGCAATGCCGTTCCCTCGAAGCCCAGCAGCACGCCCAGCATCCAGGTGCGGTGGAAACGATCGAGGTCAATGGCGTCGGTGGCCTCGTGGCCGGATGCGGGGGTGCGCCCGATGTTCGGCAGGTTCAGATAGGCATCCTCGATGTCCATGCAACGGGCGATCTCGTAGAAGTCCGCGGCCTCGCTGGTCGGGCGGTCGGCGGGCTCGGGGAGAACGCCGGGCCGGTCGTACCGCCATCTGCCCCGGACGAACCGCGCGACCTCCTCCCACTGGGAATGATGGCCGAGCTCAGCGAGTGCCTCGGCGGCGAAGACGGCCGCGCCGACGTTCTCTCCCCAGCTCGGATCGCGCCGGCAATGCTCATCGAGCGTCTCGCCGAGGCGGAACAGCAGCTCCCATGCCGGCCGCAGGTACGAACCGCCGTCGGTCGTGCCGCCCTGGACGTCGCCCCGGTCCAGCCGATGTAACAGGTCACTACCCGCTGACGGGCCGATCGACCTCAGGTAACCCCAGATGACATCACCGGGCGGAGTCGAACCTCGCAGCCTCCGGATGAGCATCGCCGCATCGCGCCCGACGGCCAGCGAGTAATGCGCGCTGTTGCGACTCAGGTAGGCGTCGGGACCGGTGCTGAGTCGATCGATCAGGTCCGCCGCGAAGTTTTGGCGCACGATCGTCCCCGGCGGACGGATCTCCAGCAGCTTGAGGCAGGCGAACCAATAGACGGCCACACGCTCAGCCTCGGTCGTGGGCAGAAGATCGGACGTACGGGTCGGCACGCGTTCGAACAAGCGGAATGCGCGCGAGCTGTCGATGATGGCCGACCTCCCGGTCGCCAGCAAACGCGTGGAAAGCAGGAAGTCGGAGCGCAACAGCCGGGCGAGCTGGAGCACCGGCCCCACCTCGGAAATGTGGTCCTGGACCTGGTTGAGCACGACCAGGAGGTCATCGTGGCGGGGCAGCTGCAGAATCTCCCACGCAATTGTCTCGGCGCCGGCACGGCCGTCCCGCAGGTCCAGCCAGGCGCAGGCATGACCCTGACTCTCCAGGTGGTAGGCCACGCTTGCGGCGCTCGCCGTCTTCTGCGTGCCCTGCCCGCCTACCAGGACCACGTCGAAACGCTGCTCCAGCGATCGACACAGCCGCATGACGGTCTGACCGGGAGCGGCCAGTTCCTCGCGGCGGGGTCGCTTCGAGCGCTCGATCTCCGGGAACCGTTCGAGATGGCGGCCCAGCACTTGTCCGACCATGCTGGCAGCCACCAGGCGCAACGGGCTGAAGCGCGTACGGGCTGCGAGCTCGATGCGCGCCAGATCGACGGAGATCACAAGGGCCGCCGGGCGCGCGGCAGTCCCGACGTTGATTTCCAGCCGTTCGCTCGCCGCGTCGATCCGGCCGTCAAGGATCAGGCTCGATTCCCTGCCGCTCAGCGCCTCGTGCTGCTCGGCGCGTATCTCCGCCAACGCCGCTTCGAGCTTGTCGGCGGCGTTCACCGCGCCCAGAAGGCTATTCCACATCACAGCCTCCGCGACGACCACGCCGAAGGTGTCTTCTCAGCTGTGACAGACGATGCGCAGATACGTGGCAGGTTGAAGCTCGCCGTCCACATGATCGACCTCCGCTTTCGTGATGCGGAAACCCTGATCGACGAAAATCGACTCGATGTCGCTCCGCCCACCGAGATATTCGCTGTTCATCCGCTGCACATACTTCAGTGCGGCGTGGCGCAAGTCATCGAAGTCGATTTTCAATAGCCAGTGGGAATTCTTGGCCCGCTCATATAGACGTAACAGATACTGGGTTTCGGCGCGAGACTGATCCTCAAGGAGCGTTTCGTTGTCATGCAGCCGTACGGTCGTGATCACAGCGCCACCCGGCCGCAACACGCGCCGCCAGTTGGCAACGATGCGCTTCGCATCGGCGGGCGCGAAACGCGTGAGGAAAGCATCGGACACGACCAGGTCGAACGGGCCGGGGTCGGAGGCCAGGTTCTCGCCTTGCCGGAGGAAGTCGACGGCGTGGATACCCACCTCGATCCCGTGCCGGCTACCCAGCCAGCGATTGGCCAGCAGCGGAGTGTGGCAGAGATCCACGACGTGGATGTCCAGGTTCTCCGGCCGGTCAGCAGCGGCGAGCACGTAGGCAAGCGTGCCGTAGTCGGCGGCGCCGGTGATCAGCGCCCGCGGCCGCGCCCTGGCGTGCAGCTCGCGTCGAAGGTTTTCCTCGTAGAAGCGGGCATGCCAATTCGGGCTGCTGACCATGTTGAACAGCCGTAGGTACTGCCAGACGCCGTGATACCAGGCGCATCCGGTCATGTCGACATGGTCGCCCGTGCAGGCGAACTGCGCGATCGAGTGCAGCATGTCGGCCGACTCGAGCAGGGGTTCCGGCACCCGTGGCGCCTCGTGCTCGATTTCGCTGCGCCGCTCCCACAACGTGTCCCAACGCTGCCGGGCGGTACGCAACTCCTCGTCACGGGCGCTGATCACCCACGTCGGGCGTCCGCTGTCGCCGTACTCCTCGTAGATCACGACGCAGTCGTCCACGATCCACAGATTGGTCATGGGGAAGGCCGCCTCGATACTCGCGCTGACGTACAGCCGGTGCGCGATGATCCGGCTGGCGTTATCGTCCTCGACCTGGAGCGCGATCCGTTCGGCATACGGGTTACCGAAAGGCACGAGATAGAGACGGCGAACCTCGTTGCCCGCCATGGCATGTCGGCGCCAGACGAGAAGCGAGAAGAGATCGAGATCATGCGGCCGGCCCGCGAACGGCACGATCTGGTGCATGGCGGCGGCCGTGCCGACGAACGCCCGGATGAGCTCGGCAAGGGCACTCTCCGGCAGCCGGACGATCTGCGGATCAGTGCCGGAGACGGAAACCTGATGGCTGATCAGCGCCAACCGCGCCGCCTGCAGCAGAGCCTCTGCGCGGTCTTGGCCCTCCGTCACGACCGAACCGGGCCGGAGATCGACACCGGGGCGGTCGGCTCGTCGTCCGCGTCCTTGACCACGATGACCACGAGATGATCGGCCGACTCGTCGTCGTTCGGCACCAACGGACGCAAGCCGGCGCAGCTGACCAGGTCGTCGATTTCACTCGGCAGATGCCGGCGCGAGACGAAACAGCGCACGCTGTGCCCGACCGGCAACTCCTGATCGAGCAGGAACAACGGCCGGAGCAGGACCGCGTGCCCGATCACCTCGTCTTTCTCGTAACTCAGCCGGAAGTCGACGTCGTCGGGACTGATTCCGCTCGCCACCAACGGCTCGAGAGCCGCGTTGCGGAAAGCTTGGTTCCGGTACGGCAGGAGCATCGCCTCGGCCCCCGCGTCCCGGGTCCTCAAGGTCGCGCCGATGACCAACGTATCGCCGACCCGCATACTGCGCTGAATGTGTCGTAGGGCCGCGCCCGGACGCTCGAGATTGCCGATCGTGTTGCCCAGGAACAACAGCGTCAGTGGGGCGCCGTCAGGCCGCCACTCGTCGATCTTCGTGGTCGGTCCCTCCTCGACGTCCCAGAGCTGCTCGGAGAACCGGATATCGGGCCGCTCGCGCTCGAACCTCCGCTTCGCAATCGCGAGCAGAGTCTGGCTGAAGTCGAGCCCGAGGAATGCAACCGGGGGTTGCTTTGCATCGTGCAGCCGCGCCAGCAAAGCCAGCGAACTGACACCGTTGCCCGGGCCGATTTCCGCCAGCGCCGGCACGTTGTCGAGGCCGACTTTGCGCAACGCGTCACGGACGCGCGACGAGGCGCCTGTGACCGATTGATACCCCTCATGGTTTGCCAGCTCGTCGTGGGTGTACGCGGCGCTGCCTGCGTAGGCGAACTTCAGGGGCAACGCACCGCTCACGATGCCTTGCGCAACGGCGTCGTGGTGACCCGAACGCTCGAAGTGTGAGGCGACCTTGGCGTCGACCGCGTCACTCACGTTTCTACCCACTTCGAAGGGGCTGCCTGGCTTCATAGCTAACTCATCTTCAAGTCATGGCGATAAAAGTCAAGCATAGTCGAGCGGTCGACACCGAGTCGGTGCGAATGCGATCGCGTTGCGTAGTGACCTTACACTGCACCAGTCACCCTCTCGCGCGCGCTCATGATCAAAATAACGCACTCCATCGAATGAATCTCGGCAACAGGGCGATCGCCGCAAGTAAGGAAACGACAGTGAGCCCCAGAGGCAACTGGACAGCTTGAAGCGACTTCATTCGGTACAGCTCCCGGACCTCGCGACGCTCACCGGCGCTGAAGTCGGCCGCGATCTGCAGGTCGGCGTCCCGCTCGCCGCTCTGCAGCAGCTGGGCAGCCCAGGTCAACAACGCAGCCGCGAGGACCCAGAACGCCGAGTCGAGCGCGATACTCACGGGCGACACGCCATCTTCCGGGCCGGTGGCGACAGAGGTGATCATGTTGATGCCGGCAGCCGCGAAGATGCCGGCCAGGAAGTTCAACGACGACGAGCCTGGTAACCAATTAAGCACAATGAGTCATTCTCCCAGCCGCGATCGAGGACTGCCAACGACGTTGCTGACAGCAATCCGACCCTCGACATGCCTTTGGCGCGCAGGGGGATGTCCGGCGCGGACGGGGAGGCTGATGTCGTAGGAAATCCGCTCAACCGGCCACAGCTCCCGAATTGCCACTCGACGGCAAAACCGCCCATTCCACGCCTCCTGTCCAACGCTGTCCAACGCTCGCGAAACTTGTCGCACTCTCCATTTAGGATGACGCGGTCGTCCGCCGCAGGCGGGCAAATGGGGGTGGGGAATGAATCTGACGCGACTGAGGTCGCCGCGGGTGCTGGCCGGCCTGATGGGCATAGCCGTGGTCCTGGCCGTGGGCCTGGCGCCAGGCAGTGCGATCGCCGACGACAAGGGATCGGAAGCCGCCAAGCAGGAGGCCACCGCCAAGGCCAAGGCCAAAGAGCGGGGCAAGGCGCCGGACCCGGCGGCGACCCGCGCCAGGCGCCAGCAGCCGCAGACGGAGCCGAGCGGCACCACGGTCGGGCTCGTGGTCGGCTTCAAGAGCGACGTCAGCGCGACCGCCTCGGCCCGGAGCCTGTCGGCGGCCGGCCTGAAGGCGTCGGCCGCCAATCCGCTCGCCGCGCTGCACGCTCACCGAGTGACGGTGGCCCGGGCCGACAGCGCCAAGGTCGCCGCCGAGTTGCGCGCCGACCCGGCGGTCGCCTTCGTCGAGACGGACGGCGTCGCCCAGGCGACGGACGTGACCCCCAACGACCCGGCATACCCCGACCAGACCGAGCTTCGGCAGATCACGGTCCCGGCCGCCTGGGACAAGACGACCGGATCGGCGGTCACGGTTGCGGTGGTGGACACCGGGGTGACGCCGATCGGTGACCTCACCGGGGCGGTGCTGCCCGGCCGGGACTTCGTCAACAATGACAACGACCCGGTCGACGACGAGGGGCACGGCAGCGCGGTCGCCTCGCTGATCGCGGGACGCGGCAACAATGGCGTGGGAATGGCCGGCGCCTGCTGGCAGTGCAAGATTCTGCCGGTCAAGGTTCTGGGCGCGACGGGCAGCGGCTCGTACAGCAATATCGCCGCCGGCATCGTCTACGCCGCCGGCCAGGGCGCCAAGATCATCAACATCTCGCTCGGCGGCTACTCCACCGCCACCGTCCTGCAGAATGCGGTGAACTACGCCCTCGGCAAGGGCGCGGCGCTTTACGCGTCCGCGGGTAACGATCTCCTCTCGAACCGCCTCTACCCGGCCGCCTATGACGGGGTGATCGCGGTCGGCGGCACCGGCGATGACGGCGAGCGCTATATCGACTGCTGGTTCATCTGCACCGGCTCCAACTGGGGCTCCGACTGGGTGGACATCGCCGCGCCGTTCTGCACCGTCGCGCTGAACCTGGCGGGCTTCGCGAACGACACGGGCGGCACCGGCGACGAGAGCGACAACTACACCACCTTCTGTGGCACCTCGGCGTCCGCGCCGATGGTCTCGGGCGTGGCGGCGCTGGTGAAGTCGAACCACCCGAACGCGAATGCCTGGTCGCTGAACAACAGCCTGACCTCGACAGCAGTGCTCCGCGTGTACAAAAGCTTCTTCCGGTACGGCGAGATCCGCGCCGACCGCGCCGTGGTGACGGTGGACAACACGGCGCCGCGGATCACGGGTGCCACGCCGGCAAACAACGTGCGGTTCCGCGGCACGGTCACGGTCGGCGCGGCGGGCGTTTCCGACGCCGGCGGCTCGGGCCTGGGCCGCGGTGTCCTCTATGCCGACGGCAAATACGTGGGCCAGGACTACAGCGCACCGTTCTCGGTGAAATACAACAGCGGCAGGCGCAACGGTACGGTCAAACTCCAGTGGCGGGTGTACGACCGCGCGGGCAACTCCGCCATCTACAACCGCTCGCTGATCGCCGACAACACGGGGCCGAAGGTGAAGGTCACCAGCGCCCCGAAGAACGGCGCCAAGGTCAAGGGCACCGTCACGGTGAAGGCGTCGGCCAGCGACCCGAGCGGTGTCAGCCGGGTCGAGCTCCTGATCAACGGCAAGGTGGTCGCCAAGGACTACAAGGCGGGCTACGCCTTCAAGGTCAAGGTCTCGAAGTACGGCAAGAAGATCAAGATGCAGGTCCGCTCGTACGACAAGGTGGGCAACGTCGCCTACGCCCCGGCGCGCACCTGGAAGCGCTGATTTGATCCACAGCCGCGGCACCCGGCGCTTTCCGAAGGGCGCCGGTGCCGCGGCCCGTGCAAGGGGAGCGGAGGCGAGCGTGCCGCGTTCGGCTTCCTCAGCCCCGACGACTACATGAGTCTTCATCCAGGAGGATGTCCGGTGCCGACGAATGCTCCGTCCACCTACCCCCGCCCCCACCGCGACGCGCGCTGGCGGCGACCGCGCCCGCTCGCGATGGTGATCGCGACGTTGGTCGCGCTCGTCGCCTCGGCGCTGGCCGGGCCCCCCACTGCCGCGCTGGCGCTGCCATCCGACCACCCGGCCTCGTATATTTCGTCGCCCTTCCCGGGTGGTCGGCTGTCCGTCGGCACGCCGGCGTCGATCAATGGCGGTGCGTGGAACGGCGAGGCGGGCGGGATCGTCGGGGTCGAGATCTCGCTGGACGGCGGCGCCACCTGGAGCGCCACCAACCTTCACGGCGAGAGCTGGTCCTACTCGTTCGTCCCGGCCGAGCCCGGAAAGATCCTGATCGTCACCCGCGCCTCGACTGTCGACGTCACCGAGGTGCCGATCAGTGCCGTGGCCGTGGTGGTCGAGCCGGACGATGAGTTCGACGCCCACGCCTGCCCATGTGCACTGTGGTTCAACACCACCGATTTCGCGATGACGGCCGACCCGGATCAGCAGGCGGTCGAATTGGGTGTGCGGTTCAACACCTCCACCGCCGGGTTCGTCACCGGCGTGCGTTTCGCGAAGCCCGTCGAGAACACCGGCTCGCACGTCGGCCGGCTCTGGGGCCTCGACGGTGTGCTGCTCGCCGAGGTGGCCTTCACCGACGAGACGGCCGAAGGTTGGCAGGAGGCCACGTTCGACCAGCCCGTGGCCGTTGCGGCGAACTCCGCGTATGTCGCGTCGTACTACACACCCACCGGAAACTATTTCTCGACGGAGAACTATTTCTCCGGCCGCGACTTCTACAGCCCGCCCTTGCGGACGGCGCGCCTGTACGTGCCCGGCGGGCAGCCGGACATCACTGCCGGGGTGTACCACTACGGTGCGGACGGCGGTTTCCCCGACCAGACCTGGCACGACAGCAACTACTGGGTGAGCCCGGTCTTCACAGCCTCATGAGGGCGAGCCCGTACCAAGCATGATTCGGAGCCAAAACCGGCGCTCCTCCGGCGCATTTGAATGAGTTGACCGTGATCGATAGCGCGGATACGCTCCTCCGGCATTGCCTGCCACGGGGGTCAGCGGCACGAAATTCCAGGTGAAGCCTGCCTTTCGCGGGCCCTGCTCGCATGCCCGAAATTCGCTCTCGGCTCCCGTCTCAGGCCTACGTATGGCGCACTTCAGACGGGGAGTCGAATCGCGAATGCGGTCATCATTCTCTGCGAGCCGCGGATGGTCCCGCGGGCATCGCACCTCCAGGGCAGCGGCCGGCACAGCCGCGACAACCGCCGTTCTCGCGTTGCTCGGGTCGGGGGTCGTGGCCGCGCCGGCGCTGGCGTCGCCGGTCGCGGCGGCGCCGAGCCTCGCCGCCGGTGACGGCCCGCCCGAGACGGATCTGGATCCGCTGCGGCCGCTGGCCTTCTACGCGTTCGAACGGGACGGGGTCATCGCGCCCGAGGTTTCCAGCGTGCCCAGCCCGGCGCCCGTGTATCGCAACGGCGCCGGCATCGACAGCGAGTACGAGCAGATGTGGGGCGTCACCGGTCTCGCCGAGGCCGGGACGCTGCGCCTGGACGGGGCGGACGACGTCATGTCGGCACCCGTCACGGTCGCCGCGGACCAGTCCTTCTCGGTGTCGGCGTGGGTCCGGCCGACCACGATCGTCAAACCCTCCGCCGCCGTTTCGCAGGATGGCAGCCGCACATCGGCGTTCGCGCTTCAGGTGAGCACCGCCGGCAAGTGGCAGTTCGCCATGGCACGTACCGATGTCGACGCACCCACCTGGGACGCGGTGGACGGCCCGGCCGCGGTCGCGGCCGAGTGGACGCACCTGGTCGGCATCTTCGACCAGCCGCAGAAGCAGATGCGGTTCTACGTCAACGGGCAGAAGGTGGGCGCGGTAGCGCACACCGCGGGCTGGAAGGCCACTGGGGAGTTGCAGGCCGGGCGGCGTCTGGTGGCCGGCAAACCGGTCAACTACCTGGGCGGCCGGCTGGACTCCGTCCGGGTGTGGCAGACGGCTCTGTCCGACGTGGACGCGCCGGCCGCGGCGTTCCCGGCCAAGCTCACCCGGAGCGACCGGTGCCGGCTCGGCAACTGGCTGCACGCCGGCGGCCCGCAGGTGAAGGCGCTGGCCGCGACGTCGCTGGCCGGCACCGAGACGGATGCCCGGCGCCCGTGGGGCAACGACGCGCTGCACCCCGGCACCATGCACGAGGCCTGGCGGACCGACTCCACCACCGTCAACGCGGCCCGCGACACGCAGGCGGCGCGGTATACCACGTGGGGCAATGTCATCAAGCCGTACTCCGTGCTCGGCAGCACCGAGACGGACTTCTACACCGTCCCCCGCTATGGCGACCCGGTCCTGACCTTCCTCAGCGACAACCAGCTGAAGGACTTCGACGACCTGGCGCCGGCGACCACGAAGGTCAAGCCGAGCGCGGAGGTCGTGGCCCTGGCCAAGGAGATCCGGGCCAAGCAGTACGCCGCCGGTGACACCTGGCTGCGCATCCTGATGCCGACCACGCTGCAGATCGACGCGATGTCCGCGGACGAGATCGCCGCGTTCATCCGGGTCGGCGGCATCCCGCTGACCGCGCCTGTCAAGGACTCGGCCGAGCACCGGATCGAGGTCGAGGACCTCAAGGCGCACTGGGCCGACTGCGAGATCGGCGGCACCCGCGACCCGTTCAACAAGCTGGTCGACATCCGGTACACGGCGAACCAGGAGTGGCAGGCGGAACTGGCCGCACAGGCCACCCAGCGCACCGTCATCGTGGCCGCGGAGATCCAGGCCGCCAAGGATCTGCGGACCGCGTCGAACGCGCTGATCGAGGCGCAGGGCCAGGCCTGGGTCACCGGGCAGTTGCTCAAGTGGCAGCGCTACTGGCTGAGCAAGCCGGCCGCCAGCCGGCCGACGGCGGCCCAGTTCACCAAGGCGACCAACGACATGACGGCCGCGAAGACCGCGGTGGCCGCGAAGCTGACCACGGCGCAGAACGCGGCCGCGTCCGCCAAGACCCAGGCGTACAAGGCCACGGCCGCGCGCGACGAGGCCGGCAAGATCGCCGAAGCCAACGGTACGCCGTACGGCCGGGGTCTGATGTACGCCCGCCAGTCCGCCACGGTCACCAAGGCCTCCGCCGCGAGCGCGCAGGCCGTGTCCAAGGCGATCGAGACGACGCTGAACGCGATGAAGGCGGCCAACGCCGACGTCAAGGCGCTGCAGGGCCTGGCGAAGACGCAGACCGCCGCGGCCAAGGCCGAGTTCCTGCGGGCAGCCGCCAAGGAGGCCGCCGACCAGGCGCACCTGGCCGCCGTGGGCGCCCGGAAGCAGGCCGATCTGGCCGCCGCCGCGGCGGCGCGGGCCAAGTCGGACCGGCTGAACGCGGAAGACGCGGAGCAGATCGCGAAGGTCGCCGCCGCCGACGCCGCCAAGCAGCGCGGCATCGCCGAGCAGGAGGCGTCCGTCGCCGCCGAGCAGCGGGCCGTGGCCGACACCCAGCGGAACCGGGCCGCCGCCGACGAGGCCGAGGCTCAGCGGCAGGGCTCCGTCGCCGCCGACGCGCGGTCGCGCGCGGACGCCGACGCGGACACCGCGAAGAAGAAGCGCGCCGAGGCGGAACAGGCCGAGGCCGGCGCCAAGCGGGCCCGCGACTCGGCCGCCCTGGCCGAGCAGCTGAAGATCAGCAAGGCCGCGGACGCCTCCGCCGCAGTGGCGTGGGCCGAGGCCGCGGAAGGCACAGACGCGGCCGAGGAGGCGCGCGCCGCGGCCGACGACGCGCAGCTCCAGGCCGACCGGGCCGCCGGCGCGGCGACCAGCGCGCGGGCGGCGGCCAACGACGCCACCGCGGCAGCCGTCGCCGCCCGGGAAGCGGCGACCAAGGCCACGGCCGCTGCCGGGCGGGCCAACGCGGCAGCCACGCAGGCCCGGGCGGACGCCGAGGTGACCCGCCGCCAGTCGCTGCGGGCGCGCGCCTACGCGGCCGACTCGATCAAGGCGGCCGAGGAGGCCGCCGAGCACGTGAAAACGGCCGAGAAGCTGACCGCCGAGGCGCACGCGCACGCGGCAAAGGCCAAGGCGGACACGGTCGCCGCGCGGCAGCAGGCCGACATCGCCAGGAGGGAGGCCGCGAAGACCGCCGGGTACGCGTACGCGGCAGCCCAGGCCGCGATCGCCGCCCGCGACTCGGCCGCGGAAGTGATCAAGCCGGCGAACGAGGCGGCCGAGATCGGCGGCCCGTTCCGGGACCGGGACGCCTCGGCCGGCCTGGCCGTCCTGGTCGCCGACACCGCGAAGACGCTCGCCGAGCAGCAGGAGGCGGCCGCGCAAGCCCGGGCCGCCGAGGCCGCCCAGGCCGCGAAGGACGCGGCCGACCTGGCGGCCAAGGCCGACGCCGACGCGAAGGCCGCGGCGCAGTCGGCCGCGTACGCCGCCGACGAGGCGGCAAAGGCCAGCCAGGCCCTCGCCGACGCCCGCAGGTCGGCCGCCGCGGCCGCCGCGGACAGCCGAGCCGCGGTAGCCGCCGCGGACCGGACGCAGCTGATCAACGAGCAGGCCCAGCGGGACGCCGGCCGGGCCACCATCGCGGCCACCTCCGCCGAGGCGGACGCGGCGGCGGCACGGGAGTCGGCCACCGAGGCCGAACGGGACGCCGCCGGCGCGCACCAGGCCGCGGACAAGGCGGACGAGGACGCCAAGGCCGCCCAGGACTCGGCGACGAGCGCCGACAAGGACGCCACCGCCGCGGAGAAGGCCGCCGAGAACGCCCAGGGCGCTGCCCAGGACGCCGAGGATTCCAAGACGCGTACGGAGAACGACAAGCGCGCCCAGGCCGTCATGGTGTCGCTGAGCGGGGAGGGCCCGACCGGCACGCCCGGCCTGATGGCCGTGCCGGACATCAAGGACGAAGCGACGCCGGCGAGCGAATGCGTCACCCCGTGGGACAACCTGAACGTCTGCGACATGAAGGTGAAACACCACGTCACCGGCACGGTCACGTACCTCGTGCTGACCTGCCCCGATCCGGCGCAGACGTACTGCCCCGACGCGTTCACCATCGACCGCATCGACACCGTCGCGGTCGACGAGACCAACGAGGTCACCGAGCGCCTTGACCTGGCCAAGATCCGGGCCGAACTGCTCAAGGGCTTCGCCTGGGCGATGATCAGCGACTACGTCGACTGCTTCAGCGGCGCGGAGAACTGGAAGTCCGCCTGCGCGTGGGTGGGTGTCGACCTCCTCGGCGCAACGCTGATCAAGGCTGCCGCGAAGGCCGTCGTCGCGCTGCGCAGGGCCATCCGCATCGGTGACGGCATCGAGGAGGCTCTGGCCGCGGCCAAGCTGGAGAAGATCGACAAGAAGACCATGGCCCTGCTGGAGAAGAACGCCGACGAGGCGATGGCGGCGACGTGCATCCCGGTCGACGTGAACAGCTTCGCGCCGGACACCCCCGTGATCATGTCCGACGGCGGCCGCAAACCGATCAGCGCCGTACGGATCGGCGACCTTGTCCGCACCGCGGACCCGATTGCCGGCCGGACCGTGGTCCGGAAGGTCACCAACGTCTTCCGCCACCAGGACACCGCGTTCACCGACGTCCTGGTGCGCGACGCGGCCGGGCGGCTGTCGGTCGTCAACACGACCCCGCAGCACCGCTTCTGGGACGGGTCGAAGCGGCTCTGGGTCGAGGCGGCGGCGCTGACCGCGGGCAGCCCGCTGCGGACCCCCGACGGCCGCACCGCGACGGTCGCCGAGGTCCGCTCGTTCGCCGGGTCGAAGCTCATGTACGACCTCAGCGTCACCGAGGTCAACACGTTCTTCGTCGTGGCTGGCGAGACGCCGGTGCTGGTGCACAACGCCCGCCAGTGCAAGATCAGGATCAGCGCGCCGGCTCCGGACTGGGCCTCGAAGGGCTTTCACGTGCACATGCCGAGCGGCAAGGAGGTCACCTACTTCGGCACCGCCTACAAGACCATGGAATTGGACAAGAAGACCGGCAAGATGGTCGAGGTGACCAGGCACGCGATCAATACGCGCACCAGCTACAACACGTCCGGCAAGATAGCGAGCACGAAGGACCTGAAGCTGGCCCTGTCGCAGTTGGAAAACAACGCCGCCTGGCAGGACAACGTGTTGAAGCACGCCCGGAGCATGGTCACCTACCTGAAACAGAACCACCCGGCCAGCAACGAGATCGACGGGATGGAAAAATTGGTCAAGGCGCTGGAGGAGAAGGTAGCGGCAAGGACGACGCCGTAGCATGCCGCTGCTGGACGTGATCGTCGAGTTCGCGACAACGGGCCGCCTCGGCCCGTTGTCCGCGGGCATGCCCGCGGCCGAGGCCTGGGCGGCGCTGGGCCGGCCGCCCGAATCGACCGGGGACGGCAACTTCCGGATCAACAGCCTGGACTTCGCCGTACGCGACAGCGCGGTGTCCGTGCTGGGCCTGGAGCACGAAGGTGACCTCACCTTCAGCCTCCCCGCGGCGCTCGGCGGGCAAGGCTCGGATCACCGCCCGGTCACGCACGACGAGGTGGTCGCGGCCCTGGCCGCCCGGGGCTGCCGGACGGAGCCGGTGCTGACGGTGCCGGGCTGGTCCACGGTGCTGCGGGCGGGCAAGGTCCACCTGTCGTTCGTGTGGCCGACCGAGTCGGAATCGCCGCCCGGCCGGCTGTTGCTCGCCAACGTCGGCCGGTCGGCCGAGTGGCAGGGCGACGCACCCTGACCGATAGGAAGTGACACCGCGAGCCCGGCCCCGAGACGCGGGGCCGGGCTGGCAGACTCCGGGTGATGTCCGGCGAGCGTCCCGAACACCACCCAGCGCACACTGAGGCAGGACGAGTTGACCGACAACCGGAACGCAGCTCTTGAGGTGCATCTCAGGCGCGTCGAGGACCCTGACCTCGACGTGTTCTTCGCCCACCAGGCGGATCCATCCGCGGCCGAGATGGCAGCATTCCCCAGCCGCGACAAGGAACAGTTCGCGGCACACTGGGCGAAGATCCGCGCCGACGGCGCCAACGTGCTCCGTGCGATCGTGGCCGACGGCGAGGTGGCGGGCACCATCGGCAGTTGGCAGCAGGATGGGCAGCGCCTGCTCGGCTACTGGATCGGACGCGAGCAGTGGGGCCGGGGCATCGCGACGCGGGCGCTCGCCCGGTTCCTGACCGAAGACGAGCCGATCCGGCCGGTGTACGCCCACGTCGCCGTCCACAACACCGGCTCGATCCGAGTCTTGGAGAAGGCGGGCTTTCAGCGAGATCGCGAGTTGGAAGCCCAATTGCCGCCACCGGACGACGGCATCGACGAGTTCGTCTTCGTGCTTGACGCGTAACCCGCTCAAGCATTTCGGCGAACCAGGAATCGCGTGACCGGTAAGCACAAGCCGGTGCTGCGTCACTCGGGGTCGGTGATGACGCGCTGGATCAGGCGCAGGTTGTCGCGGGCGTCCCGGGCCGGAATGGCGACTGCGTGCACCGGCATGGTGACCATCCGGCCGCCGAAGCCGCCCGGGCTCTTCTCCGTCACGCTCACCTCCAGCACCTGGTCGCCGACCACGATGTGATCGATGGTCACGCTGTAGCCGGTCGTCGGGCGCATGCCGAGGATCATCACCAAGACCACCTCGGCGGACCAGTCGACGGACGGGATTTCCGGCGCCGGATGCCGGCCTTTCGTCATCCGCTCCCAGTGCCGCGCCCATTCCTCAGCCGTACGCGCGATGAAAAGCCCCTGCTGGAGAGCGGACGAGCGGGCAGTGCTCGCCAGGCCGTGCATCACGGTACGGAACGTCACCATCGCACCAACCTAACAAGACGGACCGAGGATGCTCAGCGGGTCACGGTAGCCGGATCGTGAAGAGGGTGCCTTGGCCCGGCTGGCTTGCGACGTCGATGGTGCCGCCGTGTGCCTCGGTCAGGTGACGGGCGATCGCGAGGCCCAGGCCGCTGCCGCCGGTTGAGCGGCTGCGGGACTGGTCCGCCCGCCAGAAACGGTCGAAGATCTTGGGTAGGTGCTCGGCCGGGATGCCGGTGCCCGTGTCTCGTACGGTGATCGTCGTGTCGTGTGCCGCCACGGTGACCGTGCCGCCCGCCGGGGTGTAGCGAATCGCGTTCGAGACCAGGTTGCCGACCAGTTGGCGCAGGCGCACCTGGTCGGCGGCCAGGACCGGGTCGTGCGGGATGTCGAGTCGCAGGTCGACGCCGGCGGCGTGGGCGGCGCCGCGGTGGCTGTCCACCACCTGGGTGAGCACGTCGCGGACGTACGTCGGCTCGGGGTGGATGCGCAGCGTGCCCGCGTCCGCGGCGGCCAGGTCGCGCAGGTCGTCGATGATGTGCTGCAGCAGGATCACCTCCTCGTGCAGGAGGGCGACCAGCTGGGCGTCGGTCGGGGTGAGGTCGTCCTGGGCGGCTTCCAGCCAGATGCGGATGTTGCTGAGCGGGCTGCGCAGCTCGTGCGCGACGTCGTTGACCATGGCCCGGCGCTGGGCGTCGGCCCGCTCCCGGTCGCCGGCCGAGTCGTTCAGGGCCCGGGCCAGGTGGCCGATCTCGTCCTTGGTGGACACCAGCGCCGGGGTGTGCCGGGCGGCGGACTCGGTGAGGACCCGCAGCGGGCGGACCAGCCGGCGGCCGGCCAGCACGGTGGCGGCGATGGTGACCAGCAGGATGGCACCGGTGACGATGACGATCCGGACGGTGTTGCCGGTGGAGAGGGTGAAGGTGGTCCGGTCGACGCCGGTCCTCGAGTCGGTGACGAACAGCAATGCGCGCGGGGCCACGTACGCCTGCAGTTGGGTTCTTCGTTCTTTCTCCACGCAGACGCGGGTGGCCTGGTCGGTGGCCATGACGGCGACCAGTGACTCCCCCGAGAGTTTGAGGACGGTGGACGAGCCGGGCACCTTGGTGACCGGTATCGGGCTCAGGTAGGCGGTGAAGTCGGGGCGGATCTGCAGCTGGTCCTCGCGGCCGCCCAGGTTGAGGCAGTCGGCGATCAGCGTGCTCAGCGTTCGCAGGGCCTTCTGCTCGGTCCTGCTGACCACTGCCGGGAGCTGTTGACGGCAGATGCTGGCGACGCCCCCGCGGTCGGGGCTGCTCAGGACGACCTGCGGCCGGCCGTTCGGTGCCTGCTCGATCGTTCCGTCGAAGCCGACCTTGCGCAGGCAGATCAGCTCCTCCTCGGCGGTGTCGCGCAAGGCCGGGCGTTCGGCCGGCGGGACCAGGTACGGCCCGACGGCCCGGGCGTCGATGCTGTCGATGCTTCCAGTGAGGTCGAGGTCCAGGTTGAGCGGGTCCACCACGGCGGACGGCCGCGCGGTGCGCAGCGAGGGGCCGGTGCCGGACTCGGCGATCACCGAGCGTTCCTCGGTCATCAGCGTGATGCGCCGACCCAGCTCGGCGGCCCGCGCGTCGATCAGGGCCGGGGCGCCGGACCAGTCCGGGTGGGTGGCGGCGTAGGCGATCAGCATGTCGTAGACGCCCTTGTCGTCGTCGAGCGCGCGTCCCTGCTCCTGGCTGACCGCCCGGGTGGCGGTGCTGGCGGCGAGCCACGCGGTGGCCGTGATCGCCGCGACGGCAATCAAAATCGACGTGGCCAGCAGCCGGGTGATCAGGCTGTGCCGCACCGGCACCCGGTTACTCACGGTGGGGCCAGTTTGTAGCCGACGCCGTGCACGGTGAGCAGTTGGACGGGGCGCCGGGAGTCGGCCTCGATCTTGCGGCGCAGGTTCGCCACGTGGACGTCGATGGTGCGCTCGGTCGAGCTGCGGTCGATGCCCCGGGTGTGGTGCAGCAACTGGGCCCGGGTGAAGACCCGGTCCGGCTGCTCCGACATGGCGGCCAGGATCGCGAACTCGCCGCGGGTGCATTCGATCCGGACGCCGTCGAGGGTGACGTGGTGGCCGACCAGGTCGATGCCGATCCGCCCGATCTGCCGGGCCCGCGTCCCGGCGGGGCCCGGCGAGCCCCGCGACGAACGCCGCAGCAGGGTGCGGATGCGGGCCATCAGCTCCCGCGGGCTGAACGGCTTGGTCAGATAGTCGTCGGCACCGAGCTCCAGCCCGGCCAGCAGGTCGTCCTCGGTGCTGCGGGCGGTCAGCATCAGGATCAGGATGTCCGACTCGCGCCGCAGGGTCCGACACACCTGCAGGCCGTCGAGCCCCGGCATCATCACGTCGAGGATCAGCAGGTCGGGCCGCAGCCGGCGGGCCCCGTCGAGCGCCGCCTGCCCGTCGTGCACCACGACGGCCTCGTGGCCGTCCGCGACGAGGTACCGGCGGATTCCCTCCGCGTGCCGCGGATCGTCGTCGGCAACCATGACCTGTGCGCACATGACGGCGATGATAGGTCGGCCCGGCGAGCCCGCGGACGATGTCCGGAAGACCTGACAATTACCTAACGAACTACTTCTTACCGGCGGCAACCTCGCGCTCACATTTGTCGGCCGCCTCCAGCAACTTGGCAGCGTTCTGTCCCGAGTCGTCGCCGGCCGCCTTCTTCATGCACTTGTTCACGGCATTTTTGAAGTCGGCGGCTTCCGGGTTGGCCGGATCGAACTCCCATTCCGGCAGCGGGTAGTACCCCTCCTCACAGGCCCGCAGCTCTTGCGCCTTCTTCGACGTGCTGTCCCCCTCCGGGGGTGCACCGCCGAGGCCCGCCTTCTTCGCGTCCAGGAAGGTGTGGCCGTGGTCCTTCAGGCACTTGTAGTACGGCACCATCAGAGCCTCCTTCTCGTCCGGCGTCATGTCCAACCGGTAGCGGGGCCGCTTCGACTCGGCCTCCGCGCTCGGCGTGGCCACGGCGCTGGCCAGCGTGGCCACCTTCGCCCCGGTCCCGCTGCCGCCGCCGGTCGGCTCCGGCGATCCGCATGCCTGCAGAGCGCCGCCCAGCACGATCGCCACGACCAGCGCAGGAATTCCGCGCACGATGCCTCCCTGTCCCACCCGGCCCGGGACCTTCCGCGGGCCGGTGACCAGGATTTCGGAGAGACATGTGGAATTTGTCAGCTCGCTGATCGCCCGTGCTAATTCAGGCGGAGCGCGGCCGTCATCCTCGACCGGAACTCGGCAAGCGTGAGGACCGCCGAATTCCGCTCCTCAACCGGGAAGATCGCGATGTCCGCGTCGTCCTCTTTCAGCTGCGGCAGCCACTCCTTGAGGAACACCTCCGCCTGGATCTTGATGGCGTGCTCGCCGTCGACGTCGCCCTCGTTCTCCAGCCGGGCCACCGTCGCGTGGGGCCAGATCGGCAGCAGGGTGCGGCGCCTCGCGTCCTCGGTGAACAGGATCTCGTCCTCGTCGCCCCAGACCCACAGCGCGCCCTTGTCGGCGATGACCTCGAACGTCCGGGCCACCCGGGCCGCCTCGTCCAGGCCGCGAAGTCGCTCCGCTTCGCCGCGCGAGATGTCATCCGGTGCCACGTGACCTCCGACTTTACGATCGTTTGCGTTGTGCGGCGATGGTATCGGGCGGCCGGCTCAGTGCTCCCGGCCGCAGTCGAACCGCGTCACGCCGGCCGCCATCCGGATACCGCCGAGAAGATGGGCGAGCAGCAGCGGCTCGGAGTAGTACTCGGCCTTGTGCCCCATCGCGGTGTAGAAGGCGCGGCCCCCGTCGTACGGCTGGCACCAGGAGATCGGGTGGTGCCGGCCCATCCCGGGCGAGCCGCCGGGGACGCTGTATCCGCGCGGGTCGTACGTCCGTTCGTCCACCTCGGCAAGGACTCGGACGGTGTGTCGCGGGTTGGTGCGGAAGTTGTACCACTCCTCCTCCCGCACCCAGCGGCGCGGCAGCGGCCGGGTGGCGGCGGTGTCACGGTCGAGGACCTTCACCGTGGCGACCTGGAACTGCGGGCTGACCGATCCCGGGTGGTCGCGGAAGTACGCCCCGACGAGTCCGCCGTACCAGGCCCAGTCGTATTCGGTGTCCGAGGCGGCGTGGATGCCCGCGTATCCCCCGCCGGCGCGGATGTAGCGCTCGAAGGCGGCCTGCTGCGCGTCGGTCAGCACGTCACCGGTGGTGCTCAGCCACACCACGACGTCGTACCGGGCCAGGTTCGCGTCGGTGAACGCCGCGGCATCCTCGGTCGCGTCGACCGTGAAGTGGTGCTGGGCGCCGAGCTGACGGATCGCGGCCACTCCGGCCGGGATCGAGTCGTGCCGGAAGGCCGCGGTCTTCGAGAAGACCAGCGCGCTGAATCGGGGATGCCCGGATGCCCCCGAGCCGGTCGAGGCCGCGGCAGCCGACCCCACCGGGCCGATGAGCCCTATCGCCAGCACCGCCGCCACCATGCACCTGACCATGAGTTTCATGACCCCTCCTCAGCGTTTGCGCACGTGTACCGGGCCTTCGATCGAAGCGTATGACTTCCTGCCGGCCCGGGAAAGGGTGTCCGGCCCCGCGCGGGACCGCGCGACGGGGCGGCGCCACAACCGCTTCATGAACACTGCATGGCCGCTGCGCCGCCAGCAGCCGCTGACGCTCATCGATGGTGAGAATCTGCACTTTTTCCATCGACATTGTGTAACGCAGCTGTAATCAGGCACCACTAACTTCCTATCCGAAACGCATTCATGTATCGAGATGCGTCGAACGACGAATGCCCTACGAGGCCCCCCGAACGCGTCCGCCACACGAAGCGGGAGTCCGATGAGTGCTGCCCTCAATCCGAACCGACTGATCCTCGCCGCCACCGGCGGTGTTGGCCTCGAGGACAGTCCACACCTTCTCACGGCGGCCGCGCGCGCCGGCGCCCTCGCCGTGTTTGACCTGGCCACCGGCGATGCCGGGGCGTTGCGGGCGCTTGCGCAGGCGGTCCGGCGGGTGTCCGGCCTGGGCGTCCGGATCGTCGCCCGGTGCGCGGCCACCCCCGCCGACCTGGCACGGTACGGCGGCGACGCGGTAACGGTCGTCGTACTCGCGGCGAACAGTTCATGGCCGGTCGCCGAAATGGCCGAGCGCTACGAAGTTCTCGTCGAAGTGACCAGCCTGGCGGAGGCCCGCGCCGCCGTTGCGGCGGGCGCCTCCGGGCTTATCGCGCGCGGGATGGAATCGGGCGGCCGGGTCAGCGAGCTGAGCACGTTCGTCCTGATGCAACAGTTGGTCGCCGAGGTGCAGGTACCGGTGTGGGTGGCCGGCGGCATCGGCCCGCGTACGGCGGCCGCCTCGGTTGTCGGCGGCGCCGCGGGCGTCCTGCTGGACACTCAGCTGGCGCTGCTCCCGGAATCCGTAGTGGACGACGAGGTCGCCGGCCTGCTGCGACGGATGGACGGCACCGAAGTGGTGTCCGAGGGCGAGTACCGGGGCCTGCGCCACGGCGACAAGCTGCTGCCGATCGGCCAGGACGGCTGGCTCGCCCGCGAGTTCGCCGGCCGCTGGGCCGACACCGCCGCCGCGGTTCGCGGCATCCGGCAGTCCATCCTGGATGCGCTGGAGCATGCCGACGCCGGCGACATCATGCGGCCGGGCGCGCCGCTGGCGCAGGCTCTCGGGGTGCGGCTGCCGGTCGCGCAGGGCCCGATGACCCGGGTCAGCGACGAGGCCGGCTTCGCCGCCGCCGTGGCCGACGCGGGCGGCCTGCCGTTCATCGCGCTCGCGCTGGCCGACGCCGGACAGACCCGCCGGATGTTGACCGAGGCCCGGGCCGCGCTCGGCGACCGACCCTGGGGCGTCGGCGTGCTGGGCTTCGCGCCCGAGGCGCTGCGGGCCGCGCAGATCGAGATCATCCGCGAGATCAAGCCGCGGGTGGCGATCATCGCGGGCGGTCGGCCGGCCCAGGCCAAGGGCCTGGAGGCGGACGGGATCAGCTCGTTCCTGCACGTGCCCTCGCCCGGGCTGCTACGCCAGTTTCTGCAGGCCGGCTCGCGCAAGTTCATCTTCGAGGGCGCCGAGTGCGGCGGCCACGTCGGACCGCGCGCCAGCTTCCCGCTCTGGGAGGCGCAGCTCGCCGTGCTCACCGAGTTCCTCGACGGCAAGCCCGCGGACGCCGCCGCCGAGCTGCAGATCTTCTTCGCCGGCGGGATCCACGACGAGCGCTCCGCCGCGATGGTCGCCGCGATGGCCGGCCCGCTCACCCGGCGCGGGGCGAAGGCCGGCGTGCTGATGGGCACGGCCTACCTGTTCACCGCGGAGGCGGTCACCCACGGCGCGATCCAGCCGCTGTTCCAGCGGCGGGCCATCGAGGCCACCGCGACCGCGCTGCTCGAAACCGCGCCCGGGCACGCCACCCGGTGCCTGCAATCGACCTTCGTCGACGACTTCCACCAGGTGCGCGAGTCGCTCGAGGGCGCGGGGGTGGCGAACCGGGCCGTCTGGGAACAGCTCGAAACGCTCAACGTCGGCCGGCTGCGCATCGCCAGCAAGGGCCTGCGCCGGGACGGCGACGCGCTGGTCGGCGTGGACGACGCCGGGCAGGCCGCCGAGGGCCTCTTCATGGCCGGCCAGGTCGCCCTGCTGCGTGACCGCGCCACCACGGTCGCCGACCTGCACACGCAGGTCACCAGCGCGGCCGCCGAGTTGCACGCCGAGCGGGTCGCCGCCGTACGCGCCGTCCTGAAGCCGGCGGCCGAGACCGCCGAGCCGGCCGCGCCGCTGGACATCGCCATCGTCGGCATGGCGTGCGTGTTCCCGGGCTCGCCCGACCTGGCCGGTTTCTGGCGGACCATCCTGGACGGGGCCGACGCGATCACCGAGGTGCCGCCGCAGCGCTGGGACGTGGACACCTACTACGCACCCGAGGTCGGACCGGGCGAGAGCGGCCGCATCTCCGTCTCCAAGTGGGGCGGGTTCATCGATCCGGTGCCGTTCGACGCCCTCCGGTACGGCATCCCGCCATCCGCGCTGGCCGCCATCGATCCGACCCAGTTGCTGGCCCTGGAGATCTCGCACCGGGCGCTGGTCGACGCCGGTTACCCGTACGACGCGGCGGGCGCCGACCACTCCCGTACCGGTGTCATCTTCGGCGCCGAGGAGGGCAGCGACCTCAGCCACGCCATCAAGCTCAAGACGCAGCTGCCCGGCTACTACGGTGACGTTCCGCCGGGGCTGGCCGAGGAACTGCCGAGGGTCACCGAGGACACCTTCCCGGGGGTGCTTGCCAACGTCACCGCGGGTCGCGTCGCCAACCGGCTGGACCTCGGCGGCCCCAACTTCACCGTCGACGCGGCCTGCGCGTCCTCGCTCGCCGCGCTGGACGCGGCCTGTAAGGAGCTGACCTCCGGCGGTAGCGACATGATGGTCTGCGGCGGCGCCGACCTGCACAACGGCATCACCGACTTTCTGATGTTCACCTCGGCGCACGCGCTGTCGCCGACCGGGCGCTGCCGCCCCTTCGACAGCACGGGCGACGGCATCGCGCTCGGCGAGGGCGTGGCCGCGATCGTGCTGAAGCGCCTCGCCGACGCGGAACGCGACGGTGACCGCGTCTACGCGGTCGTCAAGGGCGTCGGCGGCGCCAGCGACGGCCGCGCGCTGGGCCTGACCGCACCACGGACCGAGGGGCAGCGCCGGGCCCTCGATCGCGCCTACGCGGACGCCGGCGTCTCACCCCGGCAGGTCGGCCTCGTCGAGGCGCACGGCACCGGCACCGTCGTCGGCGACCGCACCGAGCTGGAGACGCTGACCGGGCTGTTCACCGACGCCGGGGCCCGGCCCGGCGGCACCGTCCTGGGCTCGGTGAAGTCGCAGATCGGCCACACCAAGTGCGCCGCCGGCATGGCAGGAGTGATCAAGGCGGCGCTCGCCCTGCACACCGGGGTCAAGCCGCCGACCCTGCACCTGCGGCGACCGAATCCGGCGTGGCATCCGCAGACGAGCCCGTTCGCGTTCCAGACCGAGGCTCGTCCGTGGGCGCTGCCGGCGGAGCAACGCCTCGCCGGGGTCAGCGCCTTCGGCTTCGGCGGCACCAACTTCCACGCCGTACTGGCCGCGCACGCCCCGACCGCCGACCCGCAGCACGCCCGCCAGGAGTGGCCCGCCGAACTGTTCCTGTTCCGCGGCGCGGACCGGGTCGGCGCCCGGCGCACGGTCCGCGCGCTGCTCGACAAGGTCACCGCCGCGCCCGCCGCCCGGCTTCGGGACCTGGCCGCCGCCGCGGCCCGCGACAACGATGTACGCCTCGGCACGGTCCGGATCGCCGTCGTCGCGGAGTCCGTCGCCGACCTCGTCGCGCTGCTGCACCGGGCGCTCGACGGCGACCACGATCCCCGGCGCGGCCTGATCCAGCCGGCCGAGTCGCCGGCCGATCCCGGCAAGGTCGCGTTCCTCTTCCCGGGCCAGGGCAGCCAACGCCCGGGCGCGCTCGCCGACCTCTTCGTGACCTTCCCGGGGCTGCGGGAGTATCTGGAGCTCGGCGGCGAGTGGGCGGACCTGCTCTACCCCGCCGCGGCCTTCGACGAGACGACCGAACAGCGGCAGCGGGACGACGTCCGGGACACCCGGGTCGCCCAGCCGGTTCTCGGGGTCGGCGGCCTCGCCGTCGACCACCTGCTGCGCCGGTTCGGCATCCGGCCGGACATGGCCGGCGGCCACAGCTACGGCGAGCTGGTGGCGCTCTGCACGGCCGGCGCGTTCGGACCGGACACGCTGCTGGAGCTGAGCCGGGAGCGGGCGAACGTCATCCTGGCCGCGGCCGGCGCAGACCCGGGCACCATGGCCGCGGTCACCGGCGACGCCGAGCAGGTCGGCGCGGTGCTGACCGCGGCCGGCCTCGCCGAGGCCGTCGTGATCGCCAACCACAACACCCCGACCCAGATGGTCATCTCCGGGACCACCCCGGCCGTCGGCCAGGCCGTCGAGGCGCTCAAGGAAGCCGGCCTGCGCGCCCGTGCCATCCCGGTGGCCTGCGCCTTCCACAGCCCGGTCGTGGCCGGTGCCGCCGGGGCGTTCGCGGCGGTGCTGGCCGGGCGCGACGTGTCCGCGCCGCGGATCCCCGTCTGGTCCAACCGTTCCGCGCAGCCGTACCCGGCGGACCCGGCCGAGGTCCGCGCCGGGCTGGCCGCCCAGATCGGCGCGCCGGTCCGCTTCGTCGACCAGATCGAGACCATGTACGCGGCCGGCGCCCGGGTGTTCGTCGAGGCGGGCCCGGGACGGGTGCTCAGCGGGCTGGTCGAGGCCGTGCTCGGCGACCGCGAGCACCTGGTGGTCGCCCCGGACGGCCGGCCCGGCGACGGCCTGCGGGGCCTGCTGGTCGCGGCCGGTCAGCTCGCCTGTGCCGGCGCCCCGATCACCATCGGCTGGCTGTTCCAGGGCCGCGCGCGGGAAGCCGCGCCGGCGCCGGCCACCGGCCGTCCGATCTGGACGGTCGACGGCCAGCTGGTTCGCGACCGCGACGGCAATCACCTGAGCGGCGGGTTGAACCCGCCCCGACGAATCGAGGGAGCCCCGATGCCCGTGCCCGATGGGACGGCCGCCGCCGGCCAGGACAACCGCGGCGAGCTGGTCGCCGAGTTCCTCCGGACCAGCCGTGACCTGATCGCCTCGCAGCGGGAGGTGCTGCTCGCCTACCTCGGCGAGGGATCGAGCGGCCGCCTGGTCTGGCAGCCGGCCACGGAACCGGCGCTGAGCGCGGCGCCGGCCCGCCCGTCGATCGCCGCACCCGTCTCGCCCGCGCCCGCCCCGGCCGCGAGCATCGCGACCACGGTCGCCGAGGCGCAGGAGGTCTGGGAGCCGGCAGCCGCGCCCGTTACCGACGTGCAGGGTGCCGTGTTGTCGGTGATCAGCGAGCGCACCGGGTACCCGACCGAGCTGATCGAGCTCGACCTGGACCTGGAGGCGGACCTGAGCGTCGACTCGATCAAGCGGGCCGAGGTGGCCGGCGCGGTGGCGAACCGGCTGGGCCTGTCCGTCGACGGCGTCGAGGTGGAGCTGGAGGAACTGGTCCGGGCCCGGACCGTGCGCGCGATGGTGTCCTGGCTCGAGACCCAGGTCAACGGCGGCGCGGGGGCGGAGGTGGTGGAGGCCCCTTTTGTCGATGAGGCCGCGCCGACCGCCGGCCTCGGCAGCACCCCGCAGCGGCTGCTCGGCGTCCTCGAGCCCGCCCCGGCGGCCGGGCCGGCCGCCGATCTCACCGGCACCCGGTTCCTCATCACGGGCGGCACCGCCTCCGGTGCGGCCCTGGAAGAACTGCTGGCCGCCGCCGGCGCCACCGGCGTCACCGCGACGATCGACGCGGACCCGGCCGGATTCGACGGCGTTCTCATGCTCGACGGGCTCACCGACCACGGCGAGCCGTTGCTGCCCGCCGCCTTCGGCTTCCTCCAACGGGCGCTCGCGGCCGGCCCGCGCTGGCTCGTCGCGGCGGGGCCGCGGGACGGCTCCGTCCGGGTCGACGGCATGCCCGGCCTGTTCCGGACCCTGGCCCGCGAGTATCCCGGGCTGCTCGCCCGCTACGTCGCGTTCGGCGCCGAGACCTACCCCGGCCAGTGGGCCCACCACCTGGTCGAGGAGGTACGCGACGCCACCCCGGCGGCGATCGTGTACCGGTGGGACGCCGGCCGGATGACCGAACAACTCGTGCCCACCGGGCTCGGCGCCCTGGCCGACCGCGGCGCGGGACCGGCCGGCGAGGGAGTCAGCGAGGCGCACGCCATCGGGCTCGGTGCCGACTCGGTCGTCGTGCTGGTCGGCGGCGCGCGGGGCATCACCCCCTGGTTCGCCCGCGCCCTCGCGGGTGCCGCGCGGTGCCGGATCGAGCTGGTCGGGCGTACCCCGCTGCCGCAGGCGGACGAGGACCCCGAGCTGGCCGCCGCCGGCGACAAGGCCGCGCTGCGAGCGGCCCTGGCCCGGCGGGGCCTGCGCCCACCGGCCCTGATCGAGCGCACGGTGTCCGGGATCCTCGCCGCCCGGGAGGCCGGCGCCACCATCGCCGAGCTGGAGGGACTCGGCGCCCAGGTGCGGTATCACGCGCTCGACGTCCGCGACGGCGAGGCCGTCCACCGCCTCATCAAACAGATCCAGGACGAGTACGGCCGGATCGACGGTGTCGTCTACGCCGCCGGCGTCATCGAGGACAAGCTGGTCGCCGACAAGGATCCCGCGTCCTTCGACCGGGTGTACCGGACCAAGGTCGACGGCGCCCGGTCCATGCTGGACGCCCTCGGCGCCGCCGGGGCACGGCCCGCGTTCGTCGTCATGTTCGGCAGCATCGCGGCCGCGTACGGCAACCGCGGCCAGAGCGACTACGCGGCCGCCAACGACGCCCTCTCCACGATCGGCGCGCGTTGGTCGCGGGAGTCGGGCCACCGCACCCTGACCGTCCACTGGGGGCCGTGGGCGCCCACGGCCGAGCACGGCGGCATGGTCACCCCGGAGCTCAGCGCCGAGTACGCCCGCCGCGGCATCGGCCTCATCGATCCCGAGGAGGGCGCCCTCGGCCTGCTCCGCGAGTTGGCCTGGGGCTCCCCCGCGACGACCTCGGTCGTGCTGACCGCCTCGGGCTGGTAGGGGACGCATGCGGCAGATCGCGATCGTCGGGATGGCGGCGCTCTTCCCGGGCGCCGCCAACCTGGCCGAGTACTGGGCGAACCTGGTGGCCGGCAAGGACGCCATCACCGACGTCCCGCCGGGCCGCTGGGACCCGGAGTTCTACGATCCCGGGCAGTCGCACCGGCCGGACCGCGTCTACTGCCGGCGCGGCGGATTCGTCGACGACCTGGTCACGTTCGAGCCGCTGAAGTTCGGCATGATGCCGGCCTCGGTCGGCGAGATCGAGCCCGACCAGCTCATCGCCCTGGAGGTCGCCGCCGCGGCGATCGCGGACGCGGGCGGCGGCGCCCGGATGCCCGACGCTGACCGGATCGGGGTCATCCTCGGCCGCGGCGGCTCGCTCAGCCCGGCGGTGTCCCGCTACAACCAGCGGATCCGGATGTCCACCCAGGTCGTCGGGGTGCTGCGCGAGCTGCTGCCCGAGCTCGCCGAGGAGCAGCTCGACAAGGTCCGCGAGAGGTTCGACGAGCGGCTCGGGGGGCACTCGCCCGAGGGCACGATCGGGCTGGTCCCCAACCTGACCGCCTCCCGGGTGGCCAACCGGCTCAACCTGCGCGGGCCGGCGTACACCGTCGACGCGGCCTGCGCGTCGTCGCTGCTCGCGGTGGACCAGGGCATCGCCGAGCTCGCCGCGGGCCGCCTGGACGCGGTCCTCGCCGGTGGCGTCCACCACGTGCACGACATCACCTTCTGGTCGGTGTTCAGCCAGTTGCGCGCGCTCTCCGAGCGCGGGTCGATCCGGCCGTTCGACGCGTCCGCGGACGGCCTGCTGATCGGCGAGGGCACCGGCATGGTCGTGCTGAAACGCCTTGCCGACGCCGAACGCGACGGCGATCGCATCTACGCGGTCATCCGCGGCACCGGCACGTCCAGCGACGGCCGGTCCGCCAGCATGTTCAACCCGGACAGCGGCGGCCAGGCCCTCGCCATCCGCCGGGCGTGGCAGGACGCCGGCCTCGATCCGGCCGCGCCGGACGCGCTGGGTCTGCTGGAGGCGCACGGGACGGGCACCCCCACCGGCGACGCGGCCGAGCTCGCCACGCTGGCCGAGGTCTTCGGCCCGCACGCCGGCGGGCCGCGGCCGGTCATCGGGTCGGTCAAGTCGATGATCGGTCACACCATGCCGGCCGCCGGCGCGGCCGGACTGATCAAGGCAGCGATGGCCGTCTACCAGGGCGTCCTTCCGCCGACCCTGCATTGCGACGAGCCACGGGCGGAGATGGCCCGGACCCGCTTCGCGCCGATCGGCGCCGCGGCGCGCTGGGAGAGCGCCGGGCCGCGGCGGGCCGCCGTCAACGCCTTCGGGTTCGGCGGCATCAACGCCCACGTGATCGTCGAGCAGCACACGTCGCCGGCGGCGGTGACCGTCGCCGAGCCCGACCGGGTGCTGTGGCTCGCCGCCGCCGATCGCCAGGCGCTGCGGGCCCTGCTGGAGCGGGACGCGCCCGCCCTGCGCGAGCTGGCCACCGCCGGCGGCGGCGCCCACGGCACGGGTACGGCCCGGCTCGGCGTGGTCGACCCCACCGATCAGCGCATCACCGCCGCGCGCAAGGTGGTCGACCGCGGCCGGTCCTGGCGGGGCGGCCGGGACGTCTGGTTCACCCAGGAGCCGCTGCTCGGCCCGGCGGGCGGGCAGCTCGCCTTCGTCTTTCCGGGCCTGGAGGCCGAGTACGCGCCCCGGGTCGGCGACGTCGCCGCCCACTTCGGCGTGCCGTACCGGGAGTGGGTCGCGTCCGACCTCGGCCAGCACGGCAGCGGCCTGATCGACACCGGCCGGGTGCTGGACCACGCGCTGCGCCGGATGAACATTCGGCCGGACGCCGTCGCCGGCCACAGCCTCGGCGAGTGGACCGCCGCCATGGTGACCGGGCAGATGAGCACCGAGGGCCTGGAGGCGTTCCTCGACGCGTTCGACGCCGGGTCGATCGAGGTGTCGGGCTACGCGTTCGCCGCCGTCAGCGCGAGCGCGCAGAGCCTCGAAGCCCTGCTCGCCGCGCATCCCGGCGTGTTGCTCTCGCACGACAACGCGCCCACGCAGTGCATCGTGAACGGCCCCCGCCCGCAGGTGCAGCAACTCATCGAGGGCCTGCGCGCAAGCAATGTCCTCTGCCAGCTGCTGCCGTTCCGCTCCGCGTTCCACACGCCGGTCTTCGCCGAGGGGCTGCAGGCCATCCAGGCCGCGGCCGGCCGGTGGCGGATCAATCCCACCGAGGTGCCGGTGTGGTCGTGCACCCTGGCGGCGCCGTTCCCCAGCGACCCCGACGAGGTGAACACCCTCTTCGCCCGGCACATGGTGGAGCCGGTCTGGTTCCGGCAGACCGTGCTCGCCATGCACGACGCCGGCATCCGGGTCTTCCTGCAGGTCGGTGCCGGGCAGCTCAGCTCGCTCATCGACGACGTCCTGCGCGATCGCGAGCATCTCGCGGTGCCGGTCAACACCGCCCGCCGGGACGGCCTGAACCAGCTGCGCCGGGTGGCCACCGCGCTGTGGGTCGACGGCGGCGAGCCGGACCTGACCGCCGTCGACCCGCCCGCCCGCGAAGGCCGCAGCGTAGCCACTCCGGCGGCACGCCGAGGCGCTACCGTCAAGCTCGACCTCGGCGGCTCGCTGGTCAAGCTCGGTGCCGGGGCCGCCGGGCTGCTGGCCACCGCGCCGACGACCACCGCGCCGACGACCACTGCGGGCCAGAGCCGCGCGCTGTCGGCGCTCGAGAAGCTCGCCGGGCACTCCAGCGCGGCGGCCGAGCTGGCGGCGCTGCTGACCGAGACGGCAAGCCACGCCGTCGCGGTGCTTAACGCGGCGGCAACTGCGCCGCCGCCGGGCCCGGCCGCGGAGAACGACGTGCTGCTGCGCACGGTGCTGCCGGTGTCGATGCGGGACATGCCGTACCTGGCGGATCACTGCTTCTTCTTCCAGCCGGACGACTGGCCGAGGATCGAGGACCGCCGGCCGGTCGTGCCCGCCACCACGATCGTGCAGCACATGCTGGACTTCGCCCGGCGGGCCCGGCCGGACCTCCAGGTGATCGGCGTCCGCGAGGCCAGGTTCCACCGCTGGCTGATCGCCGCGCCGGCCGCGCGGGTGGACGTCACCGTGCGCCGCGCCGGGCCCGGCCTGCTGGCGGTCACACTCGGCGAGTACGCCCGGGGCGTGGTCGAGGTCGCCGACGGCTTCCCGGCCGACGTCCCCGCGGTGTGGACGCACGACCCCGCGACGGAACGCCCACCGGAGATCGGCGCCGCGCAGATGTACGACGAGCACCTGATGTTCCACGGCCCGTTGTTCCAGGGAGTCACCGCGCTGCACGCGCTCGGCGACCGGCACGTCCGGGCCACGGTGACCGCGCCGGCGTCGCCCGGGGCCCTGCTCGACAACGCCCTGCAACCCATCGGCAACTGGCTCGCCACCATGCAGCCGGACCGTGCCGTGGCGCTGCCGGTGGCCCTGAACCACGTCCGGCTGTTCGGCCCGCCGCACCCGCCGGGCACCGCGTTCCGGTGCGTCACCCGGATCCGGTCCATCGACGACGCGCAGGTGGTCACCGACGTGCAGCTCAGCGCCGGCGGGCGGGTCTGGGCGCAGATCGAGGGTGCGGTTGAGCGGCGCTTCGACAGCGACGCGGCCAGCCGGCGGGCCGAGCGGTTCCCGGACCGGCACCCCCTGTCGGTACGGCACCCGGCCGGCTGGACGATGGCCTTCGACCGGTGGACAGACCCGGTGGCCCGGGGGATGACCGCGTTCCGTGTCCTCGGCACGGACGTCTTCGCCGAGTACGAGCGGATGCCGCCCGCACGCCGTAGGCCCTGGCTGCTCGGCCGGATCGCCGCGAAGGACGCGGTCCGGTTCCGGCAGTGGGACGCCGGGCACACCGGGATCTACCCGATCGAGCTGGCCATCACCAACGACGGCACCGGAAGGCCACACGCGCCCGTCCCGCCCGGCCGCGGCCTGCTGGAGTGTCACGTCTCGCTGGCGCACTGCGCGGAGATCGGCGTGGCGATCGCCGCGCCGATCGGCGAGCCGACCCCGGGCATCGACGTCGTCGAGATCACCGACCGGGACGAGGCCACGCTGCGGTACGCCCTCACCGGGGCCGAGCTGGGCCTGCTCGATCGGCTCGGCGGCGACCGGATGCTCTGGTTCGCCCGGTTCTGGGCGGCCAAGGAGGCCGTCGGCAAGGCGATCGGCACCGGCCTGGCCGGGGCGCCGCGCAGGTTCGTGGTCCGCGACCGCGACCTCGGCGTGGCGGTCGACGGGCGGCTCCATCAGGTCAGCCACACCGAGGTCGAGAGTCCGCCCGGGTCGCCGTCACGCCGGTACGTGGTGGCGTGGACCCGGGGTCACACCCAGCCCAGCGAAAGTTGAGGAGCACTATGCCCACCGACAAGACCGCCGTCCTCGCCGACATCGACGCCATGCTGCGGGCAGTCCTGGGCGATTTCGGCACCGACATCGAGATCACCGCCGCCAGCACGTTCCGTGCGGACCTCGGCATGGAGAGCCTGGACGTGGTCTCGCTGGCCGGCCGGTTGCAGGCCCGGTACGGCGACGACGTCAACTTCGCGCAGTTCCTGGCCGGTCTCGACGTGTCCTCGATGACAGACCTGCGGGTGGGCCAGCTCGTCGACTACGTCGCCGAGTCGCTCGGCGCGGTCGCGGCGGCCTCATGAGGTTCCTGGCCGTCAACGGGCTGTCCCTGCACGTCGCCGAGATCGCGGCCGGCGTGGGGCGCGGTCCGGAAGCACCCACCGCCGTCCTGGTGCACGGCATGGCCGGCGACAGCATGGCCAGCTGGTACCTCACGCTGGCCCATCCGCTCGCCGAACGCGGCATGCGGGTGCTGCTGCACGACCTGCGTGGCCACGGCCGCAGCGACGTGCCCACGGACGGATACGCCCTCGACGACTTCGTGAACGATCTCGAAGGCCTGCTCGCCGGCTGGGGTGTCACCGGCCGGGTGCACCTGTTCGGCAACTCGTTCGGTGGCACGGTCGCGTTCGGCTACGCGCTGCGCCACCCGGACCGGGTCGCGGCGATCACGGCGATCGACTCCGCCCCGCCGACCGCCGCGTGGTTCGACCGGATGGGGCGCAGGCTGGGCCGGGCCGCCACGCTGACGGCGACCGGACGCCATGCCGTCTCCGCCCGGCGGCTGCGCGACGTCCAGCGGTTGCTGGCCGAGACGACCATCGCGACCGAACTGCCGGCCAGCCGGCTCCCCGACCCGGCCGCCTTCGCGGCGGTGACGTGCCCGGTGCTCTGCCTCTACGGCGGCGACTCCCCGATGCTGGAACTGGCCGGGCCGACCGAGCGGCTGCTGCCGCAGACCCGCACCGTCGTGCTGGAGAACGCCGGCCACTCGATGCTCGTCGACCGCGCCGCGGACGTGCGCGGGCACGTCGTGGCCTGGCTGGACGACCTGACGACGACCGCACTCACCGGTGGAAGGGAAGGGCGTACCCATGGATAGGTCCATCATCATCAGCAACGGTCGCTGCGGGTCCACGCTGCTGTCCGATCTCATCGTCGACGAGCCGGAGACCTGCTCGGTGCAGGAGTTCTTCACCTCGCTGGAGCCCTGGCCGCACGGGCCGGCGCAGCTCACCGGCGCGGCATACTGGTCCGTCCTGAGCAGCCCGAAGGTGGAACTCGCCATCCTGCACCGGCTCGGGGTGCCGCCCAAGGAGGTCCGCTACCCGGCCGACGGCCGGTGGGCGCACGACCTCGGGTCGCTGCCCCGCGTCCTGGCCGTCACACTGTCCAAACTGACCGACGACCCGGACACGCTCTACGCGCAGTTGGCCGACCGGGTCCCGCACTTTCCCCGCCAGTCGACCGCCGCGCACCACCAGGCCTTCCTGGATCTGTGCGCCGCGCTGCTCGGCCGCAAGCGCTGGGTGGAACGCTCCGGCGGCTCGACCCAGTGGGCGGCGGCGCTGCTTGCGGACCATCCCACCGCGAAGTTCGTCTACCTCACCCGGAACTGGCCGGACACGGCCAAGTCGATGAGCCGGCACGCTTCCTTCCAGCTGGGCCAGGTGCGGACGGAGGTGCAGGCCCGGTACGGCGTCGATCCGTTCGACCTGCCACCCGGCCAGGCGGTCCCGGCGGAGGTCGAGCCCTATCTGCCCGACCGGCTCACCCTCGACATGCTCCGCGAGCGCGGCGCCGACCTGCGGCGCTACCTCGGCCTCTGCGCCTTCCTGACCAGCCAGGCCGAGCAGGCGATCAGCGACAACCCGCCCCGGCGGTTCCTCCGGATGCGGTACGAGGACCTGCTGGCCGACCCGGTGCGCGAACTCACCGCCCTGGGCCAGTTCCTCGACTTCGCCGACCCGGCCGGCTGGGCCGAAACCGTCGCGCCCCGGGTCGGCCGTCCCGAGCGGACCGCAGTCGCGGCCGCGAACTGATTTGTCAGAGAGAGGCACGTAGTCCCGTGAGACAAAACATTCGGCGGATCGTCGCGGCGGCCGGGGTGCTCCTGATCGCGCTGAGCGGGCCGGTGCTAGCGGCCGGCCCGGCCCAGGCCGCCAGCCCGTACACGTTCACCAGGATCGCCAAGGCCCAACCCGACGAGTGCTTCAACGGCGTCGGGGTGGTGTATCCCCCCGGCCCGCCCTGCGCGGCGGGCAAGCCCAAGGTCAACCAGTCCTACGTCTGGGGCCTGACCCAGGTCGGCACGAAGATCTGGTTCGGCACCGGCGCCAACGTGCACTGCCTGGTCAGCGGCGCCACCCTGGCGTACGTGAAGCCGATGGTCACCGACAACTTCGCCTGCGAGTTCGGCTCCAGCCAGACCGCCAAGAACGACGCCACGATCCCGGCGTACATCGGCGACATGCGGGCGCCGCAGGTGTGGACCTACGACACCGCGAGCCGCGCGTCCGTCAACATGTCCGCCGAGATCCGCGCGAAGTCGGCCGACGACGCGTCGCGGCTGGACCACACCATCGGGCTGCGCGCGGCCGGCAGCTTCGGCGGCGTCGTCCTCTTCGGCGGGCCGGCGATCGGCGCCACGCTCAACATGTTCGCCTTCGACTCCACCACCATGCGGTACCTCGGCTCGAAGACGTTCACCGAGTACGGCAACATCCGCACCTTCCTGGTCGCCGACGACGCGCTCTACCTCGGCGTCGGCATCGGCCGCAACGGCTCCGCCGGCGGCGGCGTGCTGCGCTGGACCGGCAGCGTGGCCAGCCCGTTCGACTTCGTCAACATCGCGAACCTGCCCGTCCAGGCCGCCGACCTCACCGTCTACGACGGGCGCATCGCGGCCACCAGTTGGCCGACCGCGCAGGCCGACACGGCCGCCACGCTGGCGGGCCTCTGGATCAGCCCGAAGCTGGCGGACGGCCAGCCGGGCCTCAACCCCGAGGACGCCGGCGGCTGGCGGCAGGTCTGGAACGTCGGCGAGTACGAGCCCGACCCGCTCGTCGTCACCACCTACGGCGGCGGGGGCCTCGCCGCCGCCGGCGGCTACGTCTACTGGGGCACGATGCACGTGCCGATGAAGTCCACCGCGGTGCACGCCGTCAAGTACCCGACGGACAACGACGCGGACCTGCTGACCCAGATCCTCAAGACCCAGCGCGCGGTGAGCATCTGGCGGGGCAAGGACCTGGGCCTCCCGACCCAGAAAATCGAGCTGCTGTACGGCGAATCGCAGCTACCCGTGTACGACGCCACGACGGCGGCCTGGTCGGACAAGTCGACGAACCACACGGCGCTGTACGGCAAGTCCGGCTTCGGCAGCCTGTTCAACAACTACACCTGGCGCATGATCGCGGTGGACGACAAGATCTTCGTCGGCACGATGGACTGGAGCTACCTGGTCAAGGACCTGGCCGTGGCCACCGCCACCACGGAGTACCAGAAGTTCGTCCGGGGCGCCCTGGCCGACACGATCGTGCTGGGCAACAACGCGGTGTCCCTGAACAACTACGGCGGCGACCTCTGGATGTTCCCGTCCACCACGGCGAAGGCGCAGCCGGTGAACGTCGCCGGGCTGGGCAACTACCTGAACTACGGGGTCCGCAACATGATCCCGGACGGGGCGGGCGGCCTGTACCTCGGCATGGCCAATCCGATGAACCGCCGCACGAGCCTCACCGACGTCGCCCCCGAAGGCGGCTGGGAACTCATCAAGATGACCAAGAATTAGGCGCGGCCGGAACGGGCTGGGCGGGACTCCTTGCCCAGCCCGTTCCATTCCATGACGATTCCCGAACATTCGCGGGGAAGGGTGGCCCGGTGAGAGTTGGTATCCCGGCATTGGCGACTCTGCTCCTGCTGGCCGGATGCGTCCCGGCACCCGACCCCGCGCCGGCACCCGAGGTTCCGGTCGGCAAGTCCGCCGGCACGCTGACCGTCGACGGCCGGCAGCGCACCTACCGCGTCTACCGCCCTGCCGCCCTGCCGAAGTCGGCGCCCCTGGTGCTGGTCCTGCACGGTGCCGTCGGCACCGGCCGGCAGGCCGAGGAGTCCTACGGCTGGGATGCCGAGGCGGACAGCGGCAAGTTCCTGGTCGTCTACCCCGACGGTGTCAACCGCACCTGGAACGTCGACCCCGACTGCTGCGGCGCGGCCGCCGCCGAAAACGTCGACGACGTGGGCTTCCTGACCAGGCTGGCCGGCTCCTTCGACCCGCTCGTGGACGAGGCCAGGATCTTCGCCGCCGGCATCTCCAACGGCGCGATGATGTCCTACCGGCTGGCCTGCGACACCAAGACCTTCGCGGCGATCGCCGCGGTCGCGGGCACGATGATCAACGCGTGCGCCGACCCGCGGCCGCTATCGGTCATCGCCATCCACGGTACGGCCGACCGGACGATCCCGTACCACGGCGGACCAGGCAGACGCGACAACGAGGGCGCCGGCGCCCGCCTCCCGGCCAAAATAGCCGGTCCGCCGATCCCGAGCCTGATGGCGACCTGGCGCACGAGCGACGGCTGTGCGCCGCCCCGGAGCACGACCGTGGGCGCGGTGACCACGTCGACGGCGACCTGCCCGGACGGCCGCGCGGTCGAGCTGATCACCATCGCCGGGGCGGGCCACCAGTGGCCGGGCGGCATCCAGGCCCCGGTGGCCCAGCGGCTCCTCGGCCTGGACGCCCCGTCCACGGCCATCCAGGCGACCCCGACGATCTGGAATTTCTTCGCAGCCCACCCCTGATTTGGCCTGGAACGGGGAGGGCTCGCCCGCGGTGGCGACGTCGTCGGCCGGGTCACGTACGCGAACTCCCCACCGCATTCCACCACTTGCCGGCACCGTTTCGCCCTGAAGGCTCCTGCGGGAGCAGGCTCCGGTTCGCGCGCGCTGCTCCGCTACGGTCTCTGGACCGTAGCGGAGCGGACGAGCGTGGAGGCCGGGACGATGGCAGCGGGTAAGGGGCGCAAGCCGGTCGTGGTCGAGGGTTTGGTCTGCGAGGATCCGACCGTCATGGCATGGGCGGACGGGGAGCGGGAGCTGTGGTGGTCGCGGGCCGCGGCGCTCGACCACGGGCTGGAGCAGCCCGACTGGGTCACGGCGGCGACGGGCGCGGACCGGCTCTCCGATCTGGCCCCCGCGCAGGTGTCGTGGCTGTTCGCGAAGGGTCCCGAGGCGTCGGCTCGGGCCCTGCTCGCGACGCCGCTGCTGCTTCGGATCCGGCAACGGCTGGATCTGGGCCGGGTCGCGGTCGCGCGGTTCGAGCTGGACGCGTTGGCGCTCGCGCTCCGCGAGGCGGGCGAGAGCGCCGACCGGCTGGGCGGGCTGGTGCTGCCGTTCCGGGGGCCGGAGGCGGCCGTGTTGGTCGCGGGATGGCTGCGGCAGCTCGGGTCCGCGCGGTTGTGGGCGCGGCTGTGGCTGTATCGGCATGCCGAGGCCGCGGCGCGGGCGCTGATCCCGGCCGCGGCCGGGCGCCCGGGCAAGACGCGGCAGAGTGCCGAGGATGCGCTTCGCTACCTGGCCGCGATCGGCCACGGGCCGATCATTGTCAAGACCGCTGACGGGTACGGGGAGGGCGCCGGCGCCGTGATCGCCGCCCTGCTCGAGCCCGCCCCCGGCCGGGAACTACCGTCGGATGTGTCGAGCCGCGCGACATCCTTCGGCGCGGAGCTCACGCCCGTACCCTCGTTGTTTCCGAACGTGGCGCAAGCCGCGCGGAAAGGGCGGGCACCGGCGTGGATGCGACCCGAGCGGCTGCCGGAGATCCGGCGGGCCGGGGGCGGGACCGTGCCGGAGGACGAGGTCGCCCGGTTGGTCGATGCGTTGGCCTGGTCGCGCCTGGAACAGGCGCCGGAGCCGGCACCCGGGGATCCCGCTCCGGACGACAGCGGCCTGCCCCTGGTGGTCGAGGCGTCGGCGGCCGCGCAGCCGTTGGTGGCCGCGGCCGATCCGGAGACGGAGCGGCTGATCGCGGGCTGTGACCGGCAGAGCCTGGCGGAATTCGGGCGTGCGCTGCTGGACGAGTGGCTCACGGACGACATGCCGGCGTCGGAGGCGTGGGTGGTGCTGGCGCAGGCACACGTCGGCGACGATTCCACGATGGACAGGCTCGCGCCGCTGGTGCGGTCGTGGCCGGCACGCAGCCGGTATGCGCGGGCGATCGACGGGCTCGCGGTGCTGGCCACGGCGGCCACGGACGTGGCGCTGCGGCACCTGCTGGCGATCGAGGAGGGCATGTCGGGCGGGCCGACGAACGAACGGGCCGTCGGCTTCCTGACGCAGGCCGCCGCAGGGCGCGGGCTGGCCGTGACGCAGCTGGCGGACCGGCTGGCGATCACGCACGGGTTGGACACCGGGGTCACGCTTGACTACGGGCCGCGCGCCTTCACGGTGGTCGCGGACGATCACCTCACCGCCTATGCCGTGGATGCGGACGGGCGGCTGCTGACGAGGCCGCCCAAGCCGGGCGTCAAGGACACCAATCCCGAGGCGTATCAACGGTTTCTACGATTGAAGAAGGAGCTGCGGGCGACCGCGGCGGCGCAGATCGCGCGCCTGGAGCGGGACATGCTCGCGCATCGGCTCCGGCCGGCGCGAGACCTCCCGGCGGTCCTCCTTCCGCACCCGGTCCTCGGGCCGATCACGCGGCGGCTGCTGTGGGGCGAATTCGACGCGGGGAAACGCCTGCTCCGGGCGCTGCGGATCGCGGAGGATGGCAGCTTCGCGGACATCCACGACACGACCGCGATCGTCGCCGGGGACGCACCGCTCGGGATCGTGCACCCGGCGGAGCTGGGCGGGGAACTCGCCGGCTGGGCGCAGACCTTCACCGACTACGAGATTCTGCAACCGTTCCCGCAGCTGCACCGGCCGGCGGTGGTGCTGACCGGGGCGGAGCGCGCGGCGACGAGCCTGGTGGGAATCGGACCGGTGGCGACGGACCGGGTCGCCGGGCTGCTGCGCGGACGGTGGCAGGGAAACGGGTTCTACACGGCGAGCCGGCTGCACACCCAGCTGGCCCGCGAACTGCCCGGCGGGCTGACGTTGCTGGTCGAGGTGGATCCGGGCGTGACGACGTCGACCCACAACACGGTCGGCGAGCAGCGGATCACCGAGATCTGGGTCGATGACGCGTGGTCGGATCACTGGCAGCTCGCGCGGCGCACCCCCATGGGGGTCTGTGATGCGGCCGCCCTGTCGGAGCTGCTGGTCGAGCTGTATGCGCTCGGCCGGGATCACGCTTGACCACCGGGCGTGACGAGGCCGGTCTCGTAGCCGAAGACCACGGCCTGGACGCGGTCGCGCAGGCCCAGCTTCTGCAGGATCCGGCTCACGTGCGTCTTGGTGGTCTGCTCGGCGATGAACAGCGACGCGGCGATCTCGGCGTTCGACCTGCCCAGCGCCAGCAGGCGCAGCACCTCCCGCTCACGGTCGGTGAGCCCGTTGAGCGCCGTGGCGCCGGCCGGGCGCCGCGGCCGGGCCGCGACGAAACTCTCGATCAGCCGGCGCGTGATGCTCGGCGCCAGCAACGCCTCGCCGCCGGCCACCACGCGCACGGCCCGGAGCAGGTCCTCGGGCTCGCTGTCCTTGAGCAGGAAGCCGCTCGCGCCGGCCTGCAGCGCGGCATAGATGTAGTCGTCCAGGTCGAACGTCGTCAGCATCAGCACCCGCGGCGTGTGCGCCCCGACGCGTTCCGGCCCGAGCAGGGCTCTCGTCGCGGCCAGTCCGTCCAGCACCGGCATCCGGACGTCCATCAGCACGACGTCCGGGCGCAGGCTGCGGCACCGCTCCACGCCGAGCAGCCCGTTCTCCGCCTCGCCCACGACCGTGATGTCCTCCTGCGCCTCCAGGATCGCGCGGATGCCCACCCGGATCATCGACTGGTCGTCCACGATCAGCGTGCGGATCACTCGTGGCCCCCGATCGGCAGCCTCGCCGCGACCCGATAGCCGCCCTCGTCGCGCGCGCCGGCCTGCAATGATCCGCCGACCAGCCGGACCCGCTCGCGCATCCCCGGCAGGCCGTGGCTGGCCCGGCCGGGCGCCTCCATGGGCTGGGCCGGCTGCGCCCCCGCGTCGTTCACCACGGACAACACAAGATCAAGACCTTCAAGATCAAGACATATCATCGTACGGGCACCGGGCGCGTGCCGGATCACGTTGCTCAGCGACTCCTGGATGATCCTGTACGCAGCCAGGGCGACGCTTTCCGGCAGCACCGCCGCCCGCACCGCCTCGGCCTCGCGGACCTCGACCGGCACGCCCGCCCGACCGGCCGACTCGACCAGCTCCGGGAGCCGGCCCAGCCCGGGCACCGGTGTCAGCTCGGCCTCCGCGCTCTCGTCCCGCAGCACAGCCAGCAGTTGCCGCATCTCGCGCATCGTCGACCGCGCACCGGCCGCGATCCGCGCGAACTCGGCCTTGCTCTCCGGATCCAGATCCTTGATCCGGTAGGACGCCGAGGTCGCCTGCATGTGGATCACCGACATGCTGTGCGCGACGACGTCATGCAGCTCGCGCGCGATCCGGGTGCGCTCCTCGGCGACCGCCCGCTGGCTCTGCTCGACCTCGACGTCGTGCCGCGCGTCGGCGAGCTCCCGGCGGATCTCCCGCCAGCGGCGGGCCATCAGCACGGCACCGAGGGTCAGGACCGAGAAGATCGGGTAGAGGATCATGATCGGCAGCCAGTCGGTGACAGACCGGCCCCGCGGATCGAGCAGCATCACCAGCATGAGCAGCAGCACGCTCGCCCACAAGGTCGTCAGCGCCGTCCGCCGGCCGGTGCGGGCGGCGACCAGGCCGACGTGCGCGATCAGCGTGAGCCCGCCCATCGCCGTCAGCGGCCAGGTCGGTCCGGAGCCGGGCGGGATGGCCACCGCGAACACCGCGACGGCCAGCAGCTGAAGCGCGGTCGCCGCCGTGGGCCGGACCAGGATCAGGACCAGCGCGGCGCTCTGCCCGATGCCCGCCACGAACGCGACCAGCGCCGGCACGTCGAACTCCGAGGCGGCCAGCGCCACGTTGAAGAACAGCAGCCCGAGCGCGAGCAGGCTCGTGCCCAGCCACCACAGCAGCGACGAGAGCACCGGCCGGCGGTGCCTGTCGGGGCCCGGCCCGGAGGCGACCGACGTCGGCCCGTCGAGCTTCGCGGCGGCCCACCCGACGTGATGACGAAGCCGCTCGAGCGCATGCAGGCCCGCAGCCAGCCACCGCGGCAGACGCGTGGGCACCGGGCGGTGCTCCTCAGGCAGGGTCGGACCATGCTCCTGGTCCGCTCCCGAACGCGTCATCACGCAGGCGACACTACCGAGATGAGCCGCGCACGGCGTCCTACTGGAGAGGTATACGACCCCCTACCCGGTAGCTACTCGCGGCGGTACCGAAGATCGACGCCCCGGCCGGTATCCCGAGCCCACGCTTCAGCGCATGGATCTGATGAGTCTGGTCGGCCCGCTGATGACCTCACCGCTGCTCTACCCGCTGCTGGCGGGCCTGTCCACCCTGGACGGCGTGCTGCCGATGATCCCGTCCGAGGCCGCCGTGCTGGCGGCCGGCGTCTTCGCCCACTCCGGCACGCCGAGCCTGCTGCTGGTCGTCGTGGCCACGGCCGTCGGCGTCTTTGTCGGCGACCACCTCGCGTACGGCCTCAGCCGCAGCGTCCTCGGTCCCCGGCTGATCAGCCGCTCCAAGCGCGTCAGCCGGGCCGTCGCCGCGGCGGGCCGGCGACTCGACCGCCGCACCACCTCGCTGATCGTGATCTCACGGTTCCTGCCGGGCGGGCGCGTGACGATGAACCTGGCCTGTGGCACGGCCCGGCTGCCGCTCTCCCGATTCAGCCCCGCCTCGGCGATCGCAGCGGTGGCCTGGGCCGCATACACCGCGGGCCTGGGCTTCCTGGGCGGCGCGGCGTTCGTCGAGAATCCCCTGCTCGGCCTCGTCGTGGGCCTCGGCCTGTCGGTCGCGTTCGGGGGCATCGTCGAACTGATCCGCCGCCGGTCAGCCGGTCAGCCGGCCAACGCCGCCAGCGCTCGGTCCACATCGGAGTCGGTGTTGTAGACGTGGAACGACGCGCGTAGCCGGCCGGCGCGCAACGCCGCGCGGATGCCGGCGGCCGCGAGTCGGGCTTCGGCGTCCCGCGCGTCGACGGTCACGATCGCGCTGTCGCCGGCCGGCCGGTCCAGCCCGGCGAGGAAGCGATTGGCCAGGGCCACATTGTGGTCGTGGATCGCCGCGATGCCGATCCGCTCCACCACGCCGAGCGCCGGCACGGCCCCGACCCAGCTGAACCACGCCGGTGACACATCGAAGCGCCGGGCGTCGTCGGCCAACCGCATCGACGGACCGTAATACGAGCTGTGCTTGTCGGCACCCGCGAACCACCCCGCGGCGATCGGCCGGATGGAATCCCGGACGCGGGGACTCAGATAGGCGAACGCCGCGCCCCGCGGACACATCAGCCACTTGTACGCGCTGACGACCACCACGTCCGCGAGCGTCGCATCGAACGGCAGCCACCCACATCCCTGACTGGCGTCGACGACCACCATCGCACCCACCTCGCGGGCGGCCGCGACGACGCTCTCGTACGCGGCGACCTCCCCGGTCGCGGACTGGACCAGCGAGAACGCCACCACGTCGCAGCCGGCGGCCACCGTCTCCACCAGCCGATCGGTCGGCACCGTGACCACCTTCAGCCGGTCGCTGTGCACCAGCCACGGGAACAGATTCGAGGTGAACTCGATCTCCGGCACCACCACCCGCGACCCGTCCGCAACCGCGCTGGCGACCGGGGCGATCAGCTGTGACGCCTGCGCACCCACCGCGACGTCACCGTCGGGAACCCCGATCAGGCGGGCGAAGCCGGCGCGGGCGACCCCGGTGAATGCATCCCACTCGGCCGGTCCGGTCGCGCCGACCCGCCAGTCGGCGAGCGCGGCCTGCAGCGCATCCCACGCGGGTCGCGGCGGCAAGCCGTAACTGGCGGTGTTCAACCAGCCGGGCGCACCCCAGAGCAGCTGTGCTTCACAGATATTCACCTCGACAAGTGTGTCAGCGGGGCCGGCGTACCGAAGGAGCCAATCGGAGCGTCGTGGCTCCTGCCGGACCGCGGCGCGGTGGGCGGGGCAGCCGCGGCCGCCCCGCCCACCGGCGGTCACTTCTCCGGGGTCAGCAACGACTCCGGGACCAGCGTGGCGACCGGCGGGCGCTGCTTGCCGGTCGGCGTGGACAGGGTGGTGGCGGGCTCCCCCGGCGGCGGCAGCGGCACGGTGAAGGGCTGCACCGAGTCCGTGCAGACCGTGCCCTTGGCGGGCGGCGTCCCGGTCAGCAGGTAGTTGTCGATCGCGGTGGTGGCGCACACGCCCGAGCCGTACGCGGTGTGGCCCCAGTTGTTGCTGGACAGCAGCCGCGAGTTCGGCAGCAGCCGGCTCGACGAGACGGCACCCTGGTAGTTCGTCGCCGGGTCCCAGAAGTTACCGACGACCAGCACCGGGGCGGCGGTCCGCTTGGTGAACGGCCCGCGATAGGCGTCCTCGTCCTGCACGGTCCACGTCTTGTTCGCACACTGGCTGTCGATCCAGCCCCAGGCCCGGCCGAAGTAGGGCGCCCGCTGGTCGCGACGGGCGGTGGCGGCGGGCCAGGTTCCAGCGTCCGCCGGGTGCCGGCCGTCGGTGCAGATGACCGCGCTGGTCGCCTCGAAGCCGTTGTCGTACGGGAAGTCGTACCCCCGCTTGGTCGCCTGGGCCGCCCGGGCCCGCGCGGTCAGCGCGGCGGTAGAGCCCGTGTTGAGAGCCGCCCAGACCTCCGCGGCGATCTGGGTGACCCCCGCGCCGGCGTCGGTGCCGTAGAGCGTGCCGAGGATCGCGCCGACGAAGATCGCGTAGGTCACGGTGAAGGTGCCGCCCTCGCCGTCGGGCAGTTGGAGCGGCTTCGCGCGCAGCGCGCGGGCGATGGTCTCGAAGTTCTTGACCGGGTCACCCGCGGCGAAGGCGCAGAACGTCTCGCCCGCCCGGTCGCAGCGCTTGAGGATTTCGATCAGTGCCCGGTACGCGCCGTCGGACGAGCGCAGCCGCTCGTCGAGGATCTGCCGGGTGCTGCCGACCCAGGCGGTCGGGTTGAGCACGCCGTCGATGGCCAGGGCCCGGAACCGGTCCGGGAACATGTTCGCGTAGTACTGGCCCAGCGCGCTGCCGTAGCTGAAGCCCAGGTAGTTCAGCTTCCGGTCGCCCACGGCGCGGCGCATGACGTCCATGTCGCGGGCCACCTCGGCGGTGGACATCGCGCCGGCCAGCGTCCGGCCGGTGGTGGAGCAGGCCTTGCCCATCAGCTTCGACCCGGCCACGTACCGCTTCTCCTCCGCCTTGGTGACGGGGAACGGCACGTTCAGCAGATCGAACACCGCGGTCTGGTCCTTGACCGACTTGAAACAGTGGACGTTCGCGCTGGCGCCGATGCCGCGGGGGTCGACACCCACGATGTCGAAGCGCTGGAGCAGCGAGTCGCTGAGGAAGTACGGCGCGTAGCGGGCGAACTCGGTCGCCGAGCCGCCCGGACCGCCGGGGTTGAGGAACAGGCTGCCGATCTTGTGCTGCTGGTCCTTCGCCTTGATCCGCAGAATGGCGATCTCGGTGGTGGCGCCCTTCGGCTTGTCGTAGTCGAGCGGCAGCCGGGTGGTCGCGCACTCGGCGATCTCGTAGCACTTGTACCAGCCGAGCTTGGGGGTGGGCACCGCGTCGACCCGCTTGCTCTCCGCCTTGCTGGTGCGATCGGCGGAGACCGGGGCGGCCGACCCGGGCGCTGCTGCGACGGCGGACAGGACGACGCCTGCCAGCGCCGCGGTCAGTAGTCGGTGCGTCTTCAGTTGCATGTGGACGACCCTTCTGACGGGGGGTCGCGGCGTCGATGCCACGACCCCACGCATAGTAGAAAGTCGATGCCACGCGCAGTGATCCGCTAGGCCGGGTGTGGGGCGCAGGCTGGCACAGTCAGCGTTCGCAGTTGACCGTCGTGTCCTTGCGGCTCGGCTGGCAGTCGTCGCCCACGGCCGTGTTGGCGCCGGCGTCGAGGCGGTCGGCGAGCTCCCGCGAGTCGTCCACTCCGAACAGCCGATCGTCGCCGGCCTCGCCGTAGATGGTGTCCCGGCCGTCCTTGCCCGGCCCGAAATCGGTCTTGAAGTCGAGCATCCCGTACAGCAGGTCGTTGCCCGCGCCACCCCGGATGATGTCGCCGCCGGTGAGCCCGAAGATCTGGTTGGCAGAGCCGTTGCCGGTCAGCCGGTCGTTCGCCATGCCCCCGACGAGGTTCTCGACGTCGCGGCCCACCGTGTCGCGCTCGCCGGCCTGCCCGTCGTCGCCGCTCGCGCCGTCCAGGTCGACCTTGACGGGCTTGACGTGGTTGCTGTAGTCGACCAGGTCGACGCCGGGGCCGCCGAGCAGCACGTCGGCCGCGATGCCGGCCTTGACCACGTCGCCCTGCGACTCGTCGTCACCGATCAGCGTGTCGTCGCCGTAGCCGCCGTCGAGGCGGTCCCGGCCGGGGCCGCCCTGGACGAAGTCCATGCCGTACCCGCCGTACACCTTGTCGTTGCCGGCGACCGCATCGATCCAGTCGTCGCCCGCATCGCCGTAGATGACATCGTTGCCGGAGTAGTTACCACTGGCGTCCATGATCGTGTCGCCGCCGCTGCCGCCGCGGACCACGTCGTTGCCCGGGCCCCCATCGACATAGTCGCTGCCGGCGAGACCATGGATCGTGTCGGCCCCGTCCCCGCCGAGCAGCCGGTCGGCGCGCGGGCCACCGGTGAGCCGGTCCTTCGCGGTGCCGCCGTCGGCGGTCATCGGCAGGTCGCTCTTGTTGACCACGGTGTCGTTACGGTCGTACGTGTAGACGCGGACCCGGGTCGGCGCCTTCCTGGTCTTGCACCGCACCTTGGTCTTGTCGCCCTTGACCGCCTTGCAGCCGGCACCCGCCTTGATCGCGACCTGGTCGTCCACGGTGATCGTGCGACCGGAACGCGTGACGACGACCTTGTTCTGCCGGCCCTTGCCCGCCTTGTACCGAACTTTGGTGGTCTCCACCACCGACACGACGCCGGTGGTGGCGGCCTCGGCCGGCACGGCGAGCACACCCAGCGAGGCAATGGACAGCAGGGTCAGGCCGAACCGAGTCAGCCAGACAGAACGCGACACGTGGATCTCCCATGGATCCCCGCGGTCCAGGCGACCGCAGGGCAGCGAGGATCCTAGCGGCGTCCTTCGCGCTCGGCTGCCCCATAACCAAGGGCCAGCCCATACGCAAGGCCAGCCCATACGCAATGCCAGCGCCGACACCGACCGCGGCCGATCCTGCGGCCGGACACCCGCGTCGCCTAGACTTTCCGGTGACCGCAGTCGATGTCCCGGGGGCAGGTATGACCGAGGCTGGCCCGTTCGCGTTCGACCGCTTCTCCGAGTCCCATGTGGAGGATCCGTACCCGCTCTACCGGCGGGCGCGCGAGGAGGCGCCGGTCTGCTACGCCGATGCGTTCGGCGTCTGGGTGGTCACCCGGCACGACGACGTGCGGACCGTGCTCACCGACGTCGAACGGTTCTCGTCGGCGTTCGGCATCCGGACGCCGCTGGTCGCGGCCGACGGCGTGCGGGAGATCCTCGCGGAGGGCTACCCGGAGGTGCCGGTCCTGCTGAACGAGGATCCGCCCGCGCACTCCCGCACCCGCGCACTCGTCGCCACCGCGTTCTCGCCGCGCCGAACCCGCGAGCTGGCGCCGCGCGTCCAGCGGCTCACCGACGCGCTGATCGACGACTTCGCCGCCGACGGCGCGGCCGACCTGGTGAGGCAGTTCGCGTTGCCGCTGCCGCTGCGGGTCATCTGCGAGTTGATCGGCATCCCGGCTGCCGACGCCGGCCAGGTGCGGGCGTGGACCGAGGAGCTCAAGACGCTCACGTCGTTCGAGGTGACGCCGGAGCGGCAGCGCGAGGCCGCCCATCAGTCCGTCGCGTTCGAACGATATCTGGCCGCTCTCGTGGTGGCTCGCCGCGCCGAACCGCGCGACGACCTGCTCAGCGACCTGGCCGCCGGCGAGCAGTTTTCCACCACCGAGTTGGTCAGCCTCCTGCTCACCTTGATCTTCGGTGGCCACGAGACCACCGCCAACCTCATCGGCAGTGCATTGTTGCTGCTCCTGGGCCACTCCGGCCTGGCCGCGGCGATCGCCGCCGACCCGGTACGGGCCGAATCGCTCGTCGAGGAGACCCTGCGCGTGGATCCCCCGGTGCAGGGCTCGTTCCGTACGGTCGTGGCCGACACCGAGCTGTCCGGCGTGCGTATCCCGGCCGGTGCGCAGGTGTTCGCGGTGATCGGCTCCGCCAACCGCGACCCGGCCGCCGCCGCCGATCCCGACACCTTCGACCCGGACCGCGCCCGCCCCGACCGGCACCTGGCGTTCGGGCGTGGCATCCACTTCTGCGTCGGCGCGGCGCTGGCCCGCCTGGAGGCAAGAACGGCGATCACCACCCTGGTACGCCGGCTACCCGACGTCCGACTCGCCGACGGCTTCCGCACGCCGTACCCGGCCAACCTGCTCCACCGCGGCCCCACCCGTCTCGAGGCGGTCTGGTCCGGGTAGCTCGCCGCCCCGATTGGTGCCGTTCTCGTCATGCCGCGGCTTCTATCGCCCAAACGAGCGCAGTCCGAGATATCCTCGCTGCATATGGCTACCTTTCGCAGTGCCTCGACGCTTCTCTCCTCAGACGGCACCAGGACTCCTGGCACCGCCGCGCTCTTCACCGAGCCCGGGCGCAAGGGCGGAGTTCCGCCCTGGGCGGGCGACTTCCGGCCCGCGAACGGCTCCGGCAACGGGCCCAAGAACGCGGTCGGAAAGACCTTCACGTTGGAGCTGCCCGACGGCAGCACCGGCAAGGTCGTGGTTCAGAGCCTCAAGAGCGGAAAGGGAGGCGTCACACTGGCGTTGATGGGCCAGGACGCACCCCCCTTCTGATCAGGGGAAAGAGCTGCGGCTCAGCGGCTCGCTATCGGGAGACCGGTAACGAGCCGTTCATGCTGCACTCCTTACGGCGCGGCAACCGACACGGCGAGATGCTGCTGCGCTAGAGCATTTGATGGACCGCCGCTTCGCTTGACACTCGAAGCAAGATGTCTGGTTATGGACGAAAGACAGACGTTTCGCGAGGCGGCGCACGAGCATGGTTTGCCGGGCGAAGCCGTCGACTGGTGGTTGCAGCTGGCACGCCCCCGGCTCGAGTTGACCCGTGCCGGTGACGGTCCCGTGGTCGGCCGGTTCGGTGGCAGGCCGGCTCTGCCGGTGGGCGTGGAGTGGCCGCGCAAGATGGCGTGCCTGGCGACCGTCGACCTGGCCGCGATCCCGGCTGGAAGCCACGACCTGAACCTTCCGGCGCGCGGCCACCTGGTGTTCTTCGCCGAGCCGGAGATCGTGCCCGACGACTGCACGGTCATCTACGTGCCGGCCGGCGTTCCGGTCCTGGAGCAGAGCCGGCCCGACGACGCGCACCCGAGGGTCTATGAGTCCTTCCCGCTGCACAGCAGGCCGGGGTGGAGCATGCCGCGGGAACGCTGGCAATCCACCTTCGATCTCGGTGACTCGATCCACGACGAGGGCGCGATCGGCAGCATCATGGGGGAACTGGACGCCGGGGACGATTTTCAGGTCGCGATCGGTGGCTATGGCGACGAGTGCACCAGCGGCGTGGGCAATCCGCTGGAATCACCCGCCGCTGAGGTCCTGCTGGGCCAGGTGTACCTGAGCGACGACCTCGTCGGGCAGGACTTCGGCGGCAGCGGCCTGTGCATCGTGTCCTTCCTGATCGCCCACCCCGACCTCGCCGCCCGCCAGTTCGACAAGGCAAGGTTCGCCTCCGACTTCATGGGATGACCCGCCTACCCGGGATGGCCGGCCATTCACGGGATGGCCGGCCATTCATGGGATGGCCGGACGGAACGCCGGGGCGGCCACCGGATCGGTGGCCGCCCTCGGGTGTTCTGGCGGGAGTCAGCGGTGGGACCTGAGCCAGCTCTGCACCTCGGTGACCACCGTCCGGTCGGGCGCGGCGAACTCCGGGGTGAACTTCGGGGTGATGTTCATGGTGTGCGTCATGCCCGGGTAGATGACGATCTTGTGGTCCTGGTTGCCGGCCGCGGCTACGGCGGCGTCGGCGACCAGGGCGGCGCGGGCCGGGGTCTGCAGGTCGTTCTCGCCGTTGAGCATCAGCGTGGCGCCGGAGAACTTGGGCAGTGCCTCGGACACCGTCGGGAAGCGGGCGATGTCGTTGATGTAGTCGACCACCGGCTGCTCCAGGCCCGGAAGGTTCGGGTAGGCGTCGATGCCGGTCGCCTCGCGCAGCACCGGGCCGGCCTCGGCGTCGATCGCCACCTGACCGTCGTGGTTGGTGTCGGTGCTGGCCAGCACCTTGTCGCCGGCGAGCAGGACGGCGCGGAACTGGTCGGCGACCTCCTTCGGCTGGGCGGTCAGGCCGTTGACCGCCTCGGTGGCCGTCAGCCGGCCGTCGCCGTCCACGTCGAACTCGTCGTGCAACTGCAGCAGCAGCCGGCCATAGATCTGCAGGGTGATCAGCTCCTTGATGTGCAGGCCGACGACGCCCATCTCGATCACGCCGGCCGGCTTCGGGATGCCGTACTTCTTCGGATCGGCGGCGAGGTTGGCGGCCACGTTGGTGCCCTCGCTGTGCCCGAGCAGGAAGATCCTTGACGGGTCGACCCTCGGCGACTTCGCGGCGAACCGGATCGCCGCGGAGGCGTCCTGCTGGATCCGGTCGTACGGGTTTTTCGGCGCCAACTGGGCCGGGTCGGTGCTCAGCACCGGGCCGATGTCGGTCACGCCGCGCTTGTTGAAGCGCAGCGTCGCGAAGCCCTCGCGGCTGGCCGCCTGGGCGAGCGGGACGAAGGTCGCGCCCTTGCCCTCGGGCAGCGTCTGGTTCATGTCGTTGTGCCCGCTGCCGTGCAGCATCACGACCACCGGCAGCCGACCCTTGGCCCGGCTCGGGTAGGTGAGCTCGCCCTTGGTGACCCAGCCGTTGCCGAAGTCGATCTGGACCGCCTCGCGGGTGACACCCTGCCAGCCGGACTGCGTCGCCGTCGCGACGGCCGACTTCGCGCCGCCGACCACAGCGCCGTCAGTCAGGGCGCTGCCGGTCTGGGCGCTGCCGGTCTGGGCGCTCTGCGTCACTGCCGCGTTGGCGACACCCACACCCGAGGCGAGCACCGCGGCGGCGCCCAGGGCGACCGTCACATTCCGGAACTTCTTCGTCGTCGTCATGGGAAGAACGCTATTTTCCGCGACCGCCGACATCGATCCCGGCAACTACCCAAGGTCGGTACAGCTAGCGCTACCTCCCGAGCCGTCCCCAAGGCTTCACCACGCTCAGCACCGTGGCGATCGTCAGGGCCGTCAACGACACGGCCGGCGGGAAGAACAGCGCGGAAACCTCGGACGGCGCCTCGGTGCCGGCGGCCAGGTCGCGACCATACGCCGCAACGGCGGCCATGCCGGGCTCGAGAGCCACGATGATCAGCGTGCAGAGCACCAGATTGAGGACGAGCTTCACCGCGACCCACCAATACCGCAGCAGCCCCCACTTCGTGCCCAGCCCCAGCACGACCCCGGTGGCCAGGCAGACCAGGCCGGACGTCAGCATCGGCCACACGGCGAAGGCCGCCAGCGCCCGGTAGGCCAGGCCGCGGACGTCGGCATCCGGCCCGAAACGGCCCGTCCAGACCAGGACCGCGACCATGACATCGATCCCGATCCAGGTGCCGCCGGCGATGATGTGCAGGATCAGGAAGACCCGGCGCCACCGCCGGCTGAGGGCGAAGGCACCGGTCACCGGCCTGCCCGATCCCGGTACGGACACCGCGGTTGCTGTCTCCATCGGCGTTCTCCCTTCGCGACGACACGGCGACACAGCGACGGCTCCCCTGAGACGATGCCGGATCGCCGGCCCGGCCGTGTACGCCGAAAGGCGACTCTTGCCCTACGCCGCAGACCGTAGAGCCGCAGACCGTAGAGCCGCACGCGCCAGGCGCCGTGCCGGCGATCGACGACTGACACACCGAGCGGCCGGGACAGCTGATCACCGCAGCGGACGATTTGTCCGGGTGCGTCCGCCGTTCCCTTCCTATGCTGATCCACAACGAGTAGTCCGGCTGGATTTCGCCGATCAGTGAGCGCAGGAGACGCCTTGCCAAGGTCTAACAACGTGAGCCCCCGCCTGGCAGGTCTGGCGAGTGTGCTGGCGATCGTCCTGGTCGCCAGCGCCGCGGCGGTGCTGAAGGGTGTCCTGGAGGACTGCCTACCGGTAGCGCTGCAGTTGTCCTCGTCCACCGAGAAGGCGTCCGGAAATCCGGACGCGCCGAAGGCGATGGACCTGATCGTGATCGACTACAACGGCTCCCACCGGGAATTCGACCTGGGCAGCCGGAAGGGCTGCGCGACGGTGAGCGTGTCGTCGGTGAGCTCGGGCACCGCCGAACGGGGTCTCTCCTCCTCGGAGTGGACCGCGGTCACCGGCGAGCAGGCCAAGCCGCACGTGTGGCTGCCGACGTCGTCCGCGTGGGTGTCGCTGTGGCAGCACGAGAAGCCGGACACCGCGCCGACCGCGGACGACTTCGAGTCGCTGGCGCAGAGCCCGCTCGTGCTGGCCATGCCCAGGGGCAAGGCGGGGCGTTTCAAGGAGGGCCTGGCCGACGCCGATCTGTCCTTCAACTGGTCTGTCCTCGGCCAGCTCCTGCACCAGGGCAAACCGCTGCAGTGGGGGCAACCGGGCCTGTTGAGCCACGGCTCCCCGCAGTGGAAGGGCTTCTCGCTGCGCAAGGACGACCCGGTCGAGTCCACGTCCGGGCTGTTCGCGCTGATCGCCGTGGCGAAGGCCGCCGCCGGTGCGCGGGTGACGGACGCGGAACTTCCCGAATACCTGCGGCGCATCGAGCGGTTGGTGCCCAACGACATCAATCCGGACGGTACGCAGATGATGCGGGATCTGCGCTACGAGGCCAGGTGCGGAAGCCCGGACTGGGGCGACGGGGCCAGCGCCGTGATCGTCCAGGAATCCCTGATGTACCAGTACGACGCCGACAGCCTCGGCGGCAATCCGAGAAGCTCCACCCCGTGCCCCTCCGGGGGTAGCGGCGGCGGCGGCAAACCCGACGATCTGGTGCCGATCTACTCGACCACCAACTGGGTGATGGACCACCCGTTCGTTCCGCTGCCGGGTCTCACCGCCGCGCAGCAGGCAGCCGCCGACGACTTCCTGGCTTTCCTCCGCACGCCGAGCGCTCAGCAGCGGCTGGCCGCCTCGGGGCTGCGGGACAAGGACGGCAAGAGGTTCCCGACGTCCGGGCTGACGGAGTTGAACGACCGGACGGGTGACAGCAAGGTGGTGCTGCCCGAGTCGGTCACCGCACCGCCGGGCCTGGCCGTCCAGGGGCCGGAGATCGCGACGATCCGGGACCGGTGGCTGGCGAGCCGGAAGCCCGTGCACCTGATGGTCCTGATCGACGAGTCCGGGACGATGGCCCACGACGGCTCGGTCACCGGGAAGAACCGGATGGACGAGGTCCGCAGCGCCCTGCACCGTGCGCAGGCCTGGCTGGGCAAGAACGACGAGTTCGCGATCGTGGGGTTCGCCGCGAAATCCAGGCAGAACGGCGGCACGGCGGGGCCGGACGCGCGGGATCTGTGCAAGCACGTCTGCGTCGATCCGGCCCGGTGGGAAGGCTTCGAGGAGAACCGCTTCACGTCGGCGGTCGACAACCTGCAGGTCCGCAGGACGGCCAACGACACCCCGCTGTTTCAGGCGATCATGGGTGCGCAGCAGCAGGTGGCCCAGCGCAAGGCGGCAGCCGGAAAGGCCGGGGCCGACGACATCTACGCCGTCGTGGTCATGACGGACGGGGTGGACGACTATTGGGGCCAGTCCGCGGACGATGTTCTGAACAATCCCCGCAAGGACATCGGGTCGGTTCCCGTCTACCCGGTCTGCTTCGGCATCACCGACGACGAGGCCGAGCCGCTCGACCGGATCCTGAAGGCGACCACCGGCCTGGACAGCCTCTCGGTCGACGTGGCGGGCACGAAGGGCTCGCTCTCCGCCGCCTTCGTCAGCGCCTTCTCCAACGCGGTCCGGTCGTCCTACTGAACGACCGGCGGCCGAGTCGGAGGGCACGGCACGACGGCGGCGGCCGAGTCGGAGGGCACGGCACGATCAGTCGGCCACGCCCTCCGACGGCCGCCGCAGGTAGGTGCCGACCGCCAGGTAGACCAGATAGCCGCCCAGACCGACCGGCATCGCCACCGTCAGCGCGGCCGGCACCGGGTCGCCGAGCGTCCAGCTCACCGTGCCGAGCGCGAGACCGGCCGCCACGCCGCTGAGCGGGCCGACCGGGTCGCCCAGCGCGCTTCGCAACGGCTGCCATCTCGCGAATCTCCGGGACCGGCCACGGATGATCCACACGTCGCCGTCCGCCGCTCCCCAGACATCCGAGCTGGGCATCATCCGGACGACCTCGTGCGCGGGGAGCATCTTGCGGTGCTGGCTGTCGACGTACCGGGCCAGCTCCCAGACCGAAATCCAGCCGTCGCCGTTGCGGTCGGCCCCGATCGACGTCATCCCCTTGATGAGCATCGCGGTGTACGGGCTGCCGTCCTCGCCGTCCCGGGCCGGCTGGCCGTCACCCGCGGCGAACAGGAAGTACATGCCCCGGCCCTGCTCCGGTGGGTCCACCGCGACGAGGCCCTTCTCGGCGCGGGTCAGATCGAGCATCGGGTTGGGCTGCCCCGCACCGTCGCCCTCGGCTCGCGGAAAGTCGCGGGTCACGGAGTCGAAGAAGCCCTGCCAGCCCTTCGTCGCCGCCGCCGCGGCGTTGCAGCAGTCGAGGATCCAGATCTTCGCGCGAGCCTTGGACTGCTCCAGCAGGGCCCGGATCTCGGCGGCTCGGAGGGCGGTGCCGGCCGGCTGTTTCGGGTCGGTGTCGCTGGCCGCGAGCCACAGACTGTTGTCGGACGTGGCCCCGTCACCGCGCTCTTCGGGCTTGAAGCCGTGGCCGGAGAAGTAGACGAGCGCGGTCTCCTGCTCATCGAAGCTGAACAGGAACGCCTCGATCTTGCTGAGCAGTTCCTCGGCGGGGCGGTCGATCAGCAGGAAATCCACGGTGAAACCGCCGAGCTTCTGCAGCGTGCTGCTCATCGCCGCGGCGTCCAGGACCGGACCCTTGAGATCCTGAATACCGGGGTTGTCGTGCCGGCTGGTGGCGATGATCAGGGCCCGCCGGCCGGGCAGCCCGGTATCAGCCATCGCTCGCGTTGTCGCGCCGGGAGTCGGCCGTGCCGCTGAGGTCACCGATCAGTTGCGAAAGGTTGTCCGGTGGATTGTCGGCGTCGATCTTGATGGTGCTGCCGTCCTGCCGTTTCGCGGTTATCGTGATTCTTTTGCTCTGGTTTCGCACCCATTCGCCGGCGACCTTGACCAGCCCCGAAATCGCCGCCGCGCTGACGACGTAGACCAGGGCGGCCGGCGCCGCTTCACTCGCTTGGGTGACCATCTCGACGACGTTCTTGTCCCGCGGTCCACCGGCCGGGCCTGCCGCGTCATCGGCGACCGCGCCGTCGAAGCCGGTCTGCGCCAGATGCCAGCGCAGCTTCGCCAGCGACGATCCGGGACCGGCATGGCTCTCGTCGGGCAAACTCAAGGATACGGTCGTGCACGGCGCAGTATCCGGCAATGAATTGGTCATGGATAAACTTTCGCCTTTCTCGTCATACAATTATCGAGCTTATCCAGACCCCTTCATGAACAACAATTACGGTGCACCCTTTCGGGTACTGCCGAGCGCGGCGGCGACCGCGCCGGCATTCATCCGGAGGATGCCGATGGCCACCGTCAGGTCCAGCGCGGCCAGCGTGTCCCGGGGAGTGTGCTCGTCGGCGTTCAGCTGGTCCTCGCCCTCGATGGTCAACACCGCCGGGAGGCCGGCGTCGATGAAGGACACGTGGTCGGAGGCGAAGGGCTCGAGCGAGACGAACACCTCCAGGTCTGAGGTGTCGCGCGCGGCCTGGGCCAGGGCGTCGATCACGGACTGGGCGACCGGCGCGCCCTCCAGCAGGACCGACGGCGTGGCCGTGTTGCGCCGCCCGATCATGTCCATGTTGATGACCATGGCGATCCTCGACCGGTCGGCGCCGGACAGCCCGGCCACGTGGGCGCGGCTTCCGTGCAGGCCTTGCTCCTCGCCGCCGAACAGGACCAGGCGCAGGTCGTGCTCCGTCGTGGCGGCCCCGAACACGCGGGCGAGTTCGAGCACCCCCGCCGCCCCGGAGGCGTTGTCATCCGCGCCGGGCGCCGGTGCGGTGACCCCGCCGGCCTGGTTGATCGAGTCGAGGTGCGCTACGACGTACACCAGGCGGCGCTCGGCCTCCGGGGCCGTGCCGGTCTTGTCGGCGATGACGTTGAGCGTCTCGCGGCCCGCCACGGCGACCGGTTCCGAGCGGGTCACGTATCCGAGGGCGGTGAGCCGATCGCCGGCCGACCGCGCCGCGTTTCGGTATGCCTCCGTGAACGAGTGCCGGGTCGGATGCGCGGTGAGCTCTTCCAGCAGCGCCCGGTAGGCATCGGTCGACACCTGGTCGACCAACTCCGAGGCCGTCCGCGGGGCAACCGCCGCCGGGCGTGGCAGCAACACCGGCGGCGACTGCCCGGCGGGACGTCGACGGCATCCGATGGCCGGACCAGGTGCGTCCATGACCTCTCCTCGGGTGACCTACGCGGGAGGCGCCGTGAAACTTTCCACGACGCCGGTCAGATCGGTCGAGTTCTGCCCGGGAGCGACCGCCCCGGCGCCGATCCCGCGCCTGGCGAAGCCCGCCCAGATCTCGGTCAGGTCCTCGGGGTTGAGGGCGGTCGCCGCCGAGATGATCCCGTCGCGGGCATGCCGGAAAGTCGGTCGCGACGCGGTCAGCTCGAGGCCGCCCACCACATACCGCAGCATCCGCCGCTCGGCCTCCTCATGCCCGTGCTTGCCGACGAGCTTGACGAAGAACTCCCACAGGATGGCGCACCAGATCTCACCGGCGTTGTGGACGGCGTTGTTGGCACCGCCGCCGTTCGGGCTGATCAGCGGCGCCGCCGGCAGCAACTGACCGGCGCCGATGTGCCGGAAGGTCAACGGGTTCTTCCTGAGGTCCGCGGAGTAGGGATACCGACGGATCGAGAAGTAGTAGTTGTCGCGGAAGCTCGGCGTCAGGTCGGTCCAGCCGCCGACCGGGAACACGCCGTTGGCGAAGTCGTCGGTGGGCTGCGAGGTCATGCAGATGGCAAAGAAATCGCCCCAGCCCTCGCCCATGGCCTTGCCCTGCAGGTTGGTCAGGCCGCTCGCGTTACCCACCAGGCGGTTGGTGATGTAGTGCCCCATCTCGTGAAACGTGATGAGTGCCTCGTGATTGCTGGTGCGGGTCGGCTGGTCGGGTCGCGGGCCACGGAATTCGAACATCTGCATCCGGGGGCTGGCGCCGTCGGCCGGGGTCGACATGTTGGCGTTGTCGGTGCCGCTGAAGTCGTTGCCCTCGGCGAGGATCGGATCGCCCCCGACGCCGCCGCGCCCGAAGTTGTCCTGCTGGGCGTTGCCGGCGGCCTCGTCGAAGCCCGCCTCGTACCAGCGGTCGTGCAGCCAGTTGACGTGGAAGAACATGCCGACCAGGCTGTTCTGCAGGTTCACCTGGTCGCTGGCGTCGAGGCTGTGGTCGTACGTGTAATCGAACGTGCCCGGAGCAGTGACCCGGCCCTCCACGTCGCCGGGGCCGAAGCCCTGGCCGGCCGCCAGGTCGGCGTAGGCGATGCAGTTGTTTCCCCGGGTCGTCTGCGCGTCCGGCGGCAACCAGGGGTCGTGGCCCGGCAGGCAGTCGAGGGTCACGAGTTGCTCGGCGACCGGGGCGGCCTGGAAGCCGTCCGGCTGTCCACTGGGGTGCGGGGAGCCGGGCGCCGGGCCGTCATGGGGGCGGAACACCGCGTCCATGGTGTTGTGCACGCGATAGGTGAACGGGACCTGTTCGCTGGACAGGTTCTTGCGGAACAACACGATCGGGGTGTCCACCGCGTCGACCACGTAGCTGAACGGCGGAAAGCCGGCGATCCAGAGCTCCAGATACTGGCCGGCGGCGAACTGCTGATTTCCCAGGGGGAACATCACGTCCTTCAGCCGGATGGGCCGCTCGAACCGGGGGCGGGGATCGCCGCTCCCGGCGCGGTAGTTGAACAGCCGGTACGGACCGCTGTCGGCCGTGGCGGGCGCGGCGACGAAGTCCGCGGCCTGATACACGACGCGGGTCAGGTCGAACGCCGCCTGGGCGATCCCCTCTTGCGGGCTGCGCACCGCCGCCGTCGCCGTCGCCGTCCGGGCCCGCCGGGCGGCGCCGTCCAGCCCCGGAAACAGCTGCCCGGACAGGGAGATCACGCCGTTCTGGGCGTCCAGCGCGACCGTGACATCCGAGTTGAAGACCTCGACGCCGTCGACGCTCTGCGTCACCCGCGCGGTCCGCAGGCCGGTGCGGCTGACCGACTGCACCTCGACCGCGGCTGCGTCCTCGGGCGAGAGGTTCCAGACGTCACGCCGGTCCTGGATGAACTGCCGCACCGCGTCGCCCGGATCGGCCGGTGCCGGAGCGGACAGCCGTGCGCTGGGCTGCCGGCTGGTGACCCGGTTGGGCAGCCCGGTCGTCTCGTCCTCTTCGATGATCAGGTCCGGGACGTCGGCAGACAGGCGGTCCCGCCCCGCCGTCGTCAGTTCCGCGGATGACACCTCGGCGCTCCGGGCCACCTGAATTCCCTGGTCGTAGAGCGCGTGATAGTCGTCCGGGATCATTTGCCACCTCCGACGTGCCAGACGAAGACAATCGAGTCAGTATCCTCCCGCAGCGTCACCGCGCAGTCACGATGACGACACCGACCCCCGGAAGTGTCAGGTGTCGATCTTGTCGATGCCCCGGTCGGCGGTCAGCGCCGGCCGGTCGATCAGCGTGGAGAACGCGGCCAGCGGCATCCGGTCGACCCGCTCGGCGTCCCCCTCCTCGGCGATCGCGCGATAGGCCAGCGACGCCGCCCGCAGCGCGGCGAGCACGGCGGCGAGCGGGTGCAGCACGAGGCGCACACCCAGGCCGGCCAGCTCGGCGCCGGTCAAGCGACCGCGGCCGGTCCCGGCCTCGGATCGGCTGACAACCAGGGGTACGGCGGGAAGCGCGGCCCGCAGCGGGCGGAGATCGGTCGCCTCGTGGATGTCCACGGGGAGCACCGCGTCCGCGCCGGCCGCCGCATACGCCCGGCACCGCTCGATGGTCTCGTCGAGCCCCCGCCCGCGGACCAGCGCGATCAGCGCGACGCCGGGCGCCTGCTCGGCCAGCGCGGCGATCCGGGCCGCCGACCGGGCGGCGTCCGCGCCGTCGTCGAGGCAGATCCCGCTGATCCCCGCCCGCTGATAGCCGAGCGCGGTCCACACCGCATCGTCCGGGCGGTCGTAGCCGACGTCCGCATCGGCGAGCAGCGGCACGCCGCCGAGCGCCGGGACCAGGGTGGCCGCCCGGTCGGCGATCTGGGTGGCCGGGGCGAAGCCGAGGTCGGGCCGGCCGAGCATGGTGGCGGAGATGGCCGCACCGGACAGGTGCACGGCCCGGTGCCCGGCCCGGACCGCGAGCGCGGCACTCGCCGGATCCCAGACGCCCGGTACGTGCGTGACGCGGTCGGCGACGAGCATCGCCCGCAGATCGGCGGCGGTCATGGGCGCGGCACCCCGGTGTCGTTCATGCCGCCGATCATGACTGGTCGATCGGCAACTCGCGATCCCCCGGCACGGTGCTAGCGTCCATCCGTGACCGAGACCAGCATGCGGGTGGCCCGTCTACACGGTGCTGGGGACGTCCGGCTGCACACCGAGGAACGACCGCCGCCGGCGGGCGCCGACACCCGGCTCGTCGAAGTGACCTCGGTCGGGGTGTGCGGCTCCGACCTGCACTGGTTCACCGAGGGCGGGATCGGCGACGCCGTGCTGGCCCGGCCGCTGGTGCTCGGCCACGAGATGGCGGGCATCATCCGCGGCGGCGCGGACGACGGCGCCCGGGTCGCGATCGACCCGGCCATCCCGTGCGGCGCCTGCGAGTCCTGCCGGGAGGGGCACGCAAACCTGTGCCCGGACGTGGTCTTCGCCGGGCACGGCTCCTGCGACGGCGGCCTGCGCCAGTTCCTGACCTGGCCGGCCCACCGCCTGCACCCGCTGCCGGACAAGCTCAGCGACGACGACGGCGCCCTGCTGGAGCCGCTGGGTGTCGCGCTGCACGCGATCGACCTCGCCCACCTGCGGCTGGCCGCGACGGTGGCGGTCGTCGGCTGCGGCCCGATCGGCCTGCTGCTCGTCCAGCTGGCCCGCCGGCACGGCGCCACCCGGGTGCTCGCCGCCGAGCCGTTGCCGCACCGCATGGCGCTCGCCGAGAGGTTCGGCGCGGAGCCGGCCGCCGGAGCCGGCGTCGCGGACGTGGTCTTCGAGGTCTCCGGCTCGGACGCGGCGGTCGACACGGCGCTGCGGCTGGCCAAGCCCGGCGCCCGGGTCGTGCTGGTCGGCATCCCCGACGGCGACCGCACCACGTTCAGCGCGGGACTGGCCCGCCGCAAGGGCCTGACGCTCGTCCTGGTCCGCCGGATGGGCGAGGTCTACCCCCGCGCGATCGACCTGGCCGCGCGGGGCCTGGTCGACCTGGCGCCGCTGGTCTCGGACGTCTTCCCGCTGAGCGAGGTGGTCACCGCCATGGCCACCGCCGCCGCCCGCACCGGATTGAAGATCGTCATCCACCCGAACGAGGCCACATAGCGCCGCTCAGCGACGCCAGGTGCGGGTGGTGGTCCTGGCCGAGTGAGCTTCTTGCCGGGATCGACGCGACGGCGCCCGGCAAGAACGCGCCGACGCCAGGTGAGGGGAGAATCGTCTGGTTTGTGATCATATGACGGCATGACGTTCGATCGCAGGGTGCTGCTGCGCGCCGCCGTCGGCGGTGTGGCCGGGGCTTGGCTGGGTGCCGCCGAGCCGGCCCGTGCGGGCCGGCCGGACGGTGCTGGTTACGGTGCGTCCCGGCGGACGATCTATGTGGTGGGTGACTCCACCGCCGCGTCCTACGCCGTCGCCGAGATTCCTCGCGCCGGCTGGGGCCAAGCCCTGCCGGCCTTTCTCGACCCCAAGACGATGGTGGTGAACGAGGCGGTCTCCGCGTCCAGTTCGAAGAGCTTCGCCGACGTGGGCCGCCTCGATCGGGCCCTGGCGGCGATCCGGCCGGGCGACGTGCTGCTCATCTCCTTCGGGCACGCCGACGAGTCCGAGAACCCGACCCGGCACACCGACCCGTGGACCACCTTCCAGGAGTATCTGTACCGCTACGTGGCGGGCGCGCGGGCCGCGCGGGCCCTCCCGGTTCTGGTCACCCCGGTCGAGCGGCGACGCTTCGCAAGCGACGGTACGGCGTTCCTGTCGCACGGCGAGTATCCGGACGCGATGCGGGCGCTGGCCGCCGCCACCCGTACGCCGCTGATCGACCTCACCGCACTGTCCTTCGCGTTGTGGGAGGCGATGGGGCCCGAGGCCACCAAGGACTACTTCCTCTGGCTGGACGCCGGCGAGTCGCCGAAGTTTCCCGACGGGATCTCGGACGACACCCACTTTCAGACGCGCGGGGCGATCGAGCTGGCCCGGCTCGTGGTGTCGGCCGGGCGGATGCTTCCGGGCCGAAACTGCCGGGCGCTTCGGGAACCGATCATCTCGCAGGACCTGCTCGTCTGGCTCCCGACCAGACCCGGGCCCGACCCACTCTGACGAACACCCGAACTCGGGAGTCTCAAGCCTTCTTCCTCTTCTTCTCCTTCGTGCGCGTCGTGCTCGTCCGGCCACCCATACGCGCCTTGATCTCGTTGACGAGTCGCTGTGACCTTTGTGTCCGAGGATCGTTCGCTCCGAATAGCCTCCTCTCCGCTTCAAGCCTTGCCATTGCTTGCGTGCGCGCGGGGATGATGGCGTTTCGTTCCAAGAAAAGAGCCGCCAAGTTGCCGCGGGTGACGAGCGTTCGGGGGTGGTCGGGACCGAGGACACGCAGCTGGTCGGCGAGCAACTGCTCGTAGCCTTGGATCGCCGCAGCGCGGTCGCCGGCCCGGCCACGCCAGCCTGCGATGTTGCCGCGGGTGTTGAGGGTGTCGGGGTGGTCGGGACCGAGAACACGCAGCTGGTCGGCGAGCAACTGCTCGACACCTCGGATCGCCGCAGCATGATCGCCGGCCTCACCAAGCCAAAATGCGATGTTGCCGCGGGCGGCGAGGGTATGGGGGTGGTCGGGACCGAGGACACGCAGCTGGTCGGCGAGCAACTGCTCGTAGCCTTGGATCGCCGCAGCATGATCGCCAGCCTCACCACGCCAAAATGCGATGTTGGCTCGGGCGGCGAGGGTGTCGGGATGATCGGGACCGAGAACACGCAGCCGGTCGACGAGCAACTGCTCGAAGCCTTGAACCGCCGCGGCATGATCGCCGGCCTTGCCACGCCAGCCTGCGATGTTGCCGCGGGTGGTAAGGGTATGAGGGTGGTCGGGACCGAGAACACGCAGTCGGTCGGCGAGCAACTGCTCATAGCTTCGGATCGCCGCAGCATGGCCACCAGCCTCACCACGCCAGCCTGCGATGTTGCCGCGGACGGTGAGGGTGTCGAGGTGGTCGGGACCGAGGACACGCAGCTGGTCGACGAGCAACTGCTCAAAGCCTTGAACCGCCGCAGCATGGCCACCAGCCTCACCACGCCAGCCCGCGATGTTGCCGCGGGTGGTGAGGGTGTCGGAGTGGTCCGGACCGAGAACGACGATCTGGCGGGCGAGGGTTTCTTCCGCTTGATGGCGGGCCTCGGTGACCTTACCCAGCATTTGCAGGACAAGACCGCGGGCGTTGCTGGAGCGAAGCGTCGCAGGATCGTCCGGGCCAAGGGTCGCCCGCCGGCGGGTGAGAGTGTCTTCTGCCAGGTCGAGCGCTTCACGGCCGCGTCCCAGGTTGTGATAGGCGCGGGCGAGTTCGGCGGCAGCGGTGAGGGTGTGTGGGTCGTCGGCACCGAGCTTCTGATGCCACTGGTCATAGAGGCTCTTGGCAAGATCGAACGCAACAGCGCTGTTGCCGCTGAAACGCAGATAGAGCAGAGCGTCACTGGCCACGTCACGGAGCGCGGGATTGTCGTTCGCCCCTGGGCCCAAGGCCAGCAGGTGCGGCATGAGCTGTGACCACTCTGGCCAGGTGAGCGTCGACGCCGGATCGCCCGGACTACCGGCTGCTACCAATGCGGTGGCGTGCGCGTGCAACTCGCCGAGGTGTCCTGCGTCGAGCTCAGTGCGCACGAGGATCTTCACCAGGCGGTGAATCTGAACGCCGCGCTGTGCCACCCGGGCCAGTTCGCCCAGGCATGATGCGGCTTGATACAGCCGCAGGGGACTGGCCAGCACCATGCTCAGCGGAGCCGGCACGGCCTCGGGTGCGGCTGCGAGGAGCGCCATGGGGATCGGTTCGGGGGCCAGCGCGCAGCACAACCGCAGCAGTTGCAGCGCCTCATCGTCTTGTGCCAGCCCATTGATCGACATCCGCAGAGCCGCCGCGAGCCGCCGCGGGTAGGACGGCGGCAGGCCCTGGCTGAGCATCTCGTCGGCGGCGGCAGTGTCGAGCAGGTCCAGGTACAGCCCGGCCGGCATCCCGCCGGACAGCACCGTAGCCGCCTGGACCAGGGCAAGCGGTAGGTCGCCCAACGTGTCGGCTACCCGGTCGGCGTCCGGGCCCGACAGGTCGGGCACCCGACCCTGGAGCATCGCGACCGACTCGCGCCGGGTGAACAGCTCGAGCACCACCGACGTCGCGAACTCCTGCCAATTGCCGGACCGTGATGTGATCAGCACGTGGCCGACCCCGGCCGGCAGCCACGGCTGCACGGCGTCGACCGCCTCGGCGTTGTCGAATATCAGCAACCACCGACGTCGCTGCTGCAGGTGCGTGCGCAACGCCGGCAGCGCTGCGTCGTCACCATGCTCGCCGACGAGTCCGAGACCGGCCGCAAGCGCCGTGAGCTGAGCGAGCACCAGTTTCGGGTCTTCGGCGTTGACCCATCCGACGAGGTCGTACTGGGCAGCGAAGCGGTGGGCGTATTCCGTCGCCACCTGCGTCTTGCCCACCCCGCCGAACGGAAGCTCCGACCGGACGACCACCGGCTGCCCGGTCAGCAGACTCTGTCGCACGAGGACGATGTCACGATCCCGGCCGGTGAAGGCCGCATTGCGGACCGGAACCTCCCACACGGTGGGTTGACGCTCGCCCGGAAGCCGGGGCTCCGTGCCTGTTGGCACGGCCGGCGGCGGCTGCGGCGCCCCGGGAAACGCCGGCGCCTCGTGCGGCCGAACCGGGCCGCCCACGGCCTCGAGCAGGACCCGCCGGGCGTCGTCGGCCGCCAACCCGGACAAGCTGGGCGCGAGCAAAGGGCGTAGCAGCGACGGAAGAGTGACGTCTCCCAGCCGGAGCGGCACGAGGCGGCCCCGACGGTCGCGGCCCGCCATGACGGCAGTCCACTCGTCCGTGGTGAAACGCTGGTGCTCGAAGTAGGCCTCGGAATACAGGGCGACAACCCGGTCGGCCTGTTCGAGCGCCTGGTTCATCCGCAGCACTGTGTTGTCGCCGGCGGCCCAGTCCCAGGTGTCGAGTTCCACGGCGTATCCGGCTTGTTCCAGCTGCCAGGCCACCCATTCCGCCCAGGCCCGGTCGGGGCCCGCGTAGGAAACGAACAGGCTCTTGCCCGGCACACCAGAGGGGTCGGTAGTCACCTGAACATACCTATCGCATCACCGTCAGATGACCTATGGTCCGATCTGTCCATGCCACGCACCGTTAGGCCGTTTGTGGCGGAAGAGGTCAGCGGTTGCGGTGAGAAGCGTCGCGGTGTTGTTCCAGCAGCGCCTCCAAATGCTCCGCCGGCATCGGCTTGCCCAGCAGGTCGCCCTGGCCGAGCCGGCACCCCGCCTCCTGCACAGTGTCGAGATCCTCCGACGTCTGGAGGCCGTGCGCGATCACCTCAAGGCCGAGCCGGCGGCCGAGCGTAACCGTCACGTCCATGACCGCGCCCCGCTGCTGGACCGTGTCGGCGGGTTGACCGAACACCTCGCGGTCGATCTTCAGCAGGTCGATCGGGAGAATCCGCAGCCGGCTCAGCGAGGTGGGGCCGGCGCCGAAGTTGTCGATCGCCGTACGCATGCCCTGCGCGCGCAGCCGGCCGAGCTGAGCCGCCAGGTCCTCGACCGCGGGTTGCTGCTGGCCGTCGCGTACCTGGATGAGGCCCTGCTCGGCGATCTCGATGACCAGCGCCGACGGTGGGATCTGATAAATCTCCTGCGCGGTGTGCAGGCTTGCCTGGAAGGCCGGGTCGACCAGTTCGCGTGGGCGGACGTTGACGGCCAGCCAGAGCGACTCGTGTTGCCGTCGCCAGTTGGCGAGCAGCCGGCAGGACTGGTGCAGCGCCCAGTGCCCGATCTGGGTGAGCAGGCCCAGATCCTCGGCCAGCGGCAGCAGTTCGTCGGCCGATACCGGGCCGAGCGTCGGGTGCCGCCAGGTCAGCAGGGCCTCGACGCCGACCGGGCGCCGGCCCGGCAGCTCGACGATCGGCTGGTAGCTCAGGTCGAGCTCGCCGCGGGAGACGGCGCCGGGCAGGTCCTGTTCCAGGGTGGACCGGCGCAGCAACCGGGTCTCCATCTCCTCGTCGTACCACTCGATGGCGCCCGGCGGGCCGGAGCGGACCGACCGCAGGGCGAGGGCCGCGCGGCGGATCACCTCGTCGACGGTCGCGTCCGCGGTGAGGTCGGCGAGGCCGGCCCACGCGGACAGGTGGGAGACCGTGCCGGCCGCCGTGTACGGCGCGGTCAGCGCGTTGAGCAACTGGCTGGCAAGCAGGTGGGCGCGGACCGCGCCGCAGCGGGTCAGCACCGCGAAGCGGGCGTCGCCGAGCCGGGCCGGGACGTCCACGGTGTCCACCCGGGTCCGCAACCGGCGCGCGGCCTCCACCACGACCACCTCGGCGAGGTCCGGTCCGTGCACGTCGCCGATCGCGGTCAGCCCGCCCATCTCGATGACGATCATCGCGCCCGCGTCCGGGATCAGCTCGCCCGCCCGGCGCAGGCCCTCCCGGTTGGCCAGGCTGGTCTGCTGGTCGAGGTGGACCTCCTGACGCAGCGCCTGCTCGAGGTCGCGCAGGTTGCTGACGTCGCGGACGTGCACCACCAGGGTCCGGCCGGGCTCGGCCGGATCCGCACCGCTCGTCGTCCATTCGGTCTCCCGCCACCGGCCGAAGCCGTCGCGGAGGCGGACCGCGATGCTCTCCCCGGGCGATCGCACACCCTCGACCATCCGTACGGCCAGATACGCGTGCACCTCCTCGGCCTGGTCCGGGTGAACCAGCACAGACGCCGCCCGGCCCAGGACGTCCTGATCGGACAGGCCGAACTGGCGCGCCGCCGCCGGCGACTGCCAGCGCACGGCCAGGTCCGGGTCCAGGACCATCGCCACGTCCGCGGCGCCGAACACCAGGCTGCGCAGCCGGTTGCCCTGATCGGTGAGGTGGTCGGCGTGCCGGCGCAGGGCGATCGCCGACGTCCACTCCCGGACCGCCACGGCCATGACCGCGGTGGCGGCCAGGACGATCGACACCGTGTCCAGGCCGCCGCCGTTGATCAGGTGGTAGACGGCGACCAGCGCCGACGCGAGAATCGGCAGCGCGAACAGCGGGATGCTCGCCGACGGTTCGCTGCCCGCGGGCGGGATCGGACGCGCGTCGGGGCGGATCCGGACCGACCCGTGCCACAGCAGGCCGGCGGCCACGTTGATCGCGCCGGCCGCCGCCAGGGCCGCCATCGCCGCGTTCGGCTCGAACGGGAAGTCCATGCCGATGACCAGCGCGGTCAGCCCGATCAGCGACAACGCCGCGCCGGGCCCGCACCACTGCAGCGCCGCCCGGTGCCGGATCGCGTGCACACCCGCCACCGCGACGGCCGCGGCGGCGCCGCCGCCGAAGATGAGCGCGGTGATCGACGCACCACGCCGCTCGCCCTCGCTGAACAGCAGCAGCCAGGGCGGAAAGATCAGACAGGCCGTCACGCCGAGAATGTCCAGCCCGACCCGCAGCCGCGCCAGCGGGTTGCGGCGCTGGAGCGGGCGCAGGATCGCCGGCAGGTATGCCCCCGCCACGAAGAACAGGGTGACCAGCGGGATCTCCGCCGGCAGCGGCACCTCGGCGACCAGCACGTCCGGCGCCACCAGCACGGCGACGCCGCTGGCCGCGCCGGCCAGCGCGGTGAGCAGGATGCCGCCGGCCAGCGTCAGGGCCCGCAGCTGCGGGCCGCTCGATCGGCCGGCGACCACGGCCCGGATCATCATCGCGGCGATCCCGGCGGAGCAGGCCGTCAGCAGGCCCGCCCCGGCGGGTGCCGGAAGCAGGGTGAGCACAGCGGTAAGCGCGGCCACGACGAGAAACGCCGGTACGGCGAACACTGCCGACCGACCGGTACGGCGTGAGGTGGATCCGCCTGCCATCGGTGTCATCCAGGTGCTACGAAGGGTGGTTTCGGCGCGCCGACGAGTGCACCATACCCATCAACGATCGACCCGCCGCGATGGTTACGGCCGCTGGCTCACGCGGCGCAGTGCCGAGATCCCGCGCAGTTCGGTTTCGTGCAGCGGGCCCCGCGCCTCGGCGGCGACGCACTCGTCCAGTTCCGTGCGGTTCTTGACGCCCAGGATCACCGAGGCCACACCGGGAACGCTCAGCGCGTACCGGTGGGCCAGAGCCGCCGGCGACTCGCCCAGCTCGGCCGCCAGCTTGCGGAACGGCTCGGCGCGGGCGTAGTCCGCGGCGGCCGGCTGGCCGGTCACGTCGCGGTCGACGGCCGAGGTGAGCGAGCCGGCCGCCACCACGCGGATGCCGAGCACCGGCACACCGTGCGCGTTCGCGGTCCGGAGAATCTCCTCGTTGGCCGGCGGCACGTCCGGGCCGAAGGCCCACATGTCGCCGCTGAGGTCCAGCGCGTTGACGACCACCTGGGCGGCGTCCGGCCGCTCCTCCTCCCGCAGCGCGCCGAGCACGGCGTCCGGGTGGCCGACCGCCGTGATCCCCCAGGCCCGGATCAGCCCGGCGGCACGCAGCTGCTCCAGCGCGGGGACCACTTCCTCGCGGTACGTGCGCCAGCCGACGGTGTCCGGGGCGCCGGCGCTCTCCTCGGCCGGGCGGATCTGCTTGTGCAGCAGCAACAGATCGAGGTGCTCGCGGCCGATCCGCCGCAGGCTGGCGTGCAGGCTCCGGCCGATGCTGCCGGCGGCGTCCGCGCCGTCCGGCGGTTGCACCTTCGATGTGATCAGGACATCGGGTGCGGGCCGTTCCCGCAGCGCCGCGCCGACCACCTGTTCGGACTCGTACCCGGCGCCGTAGCTGGGCGCCACGTCGAGCATGGTGATCCCGGCGTCGATCGCGGCGTGCACAGTGGCGATCGCCTCGCCGCGCCCGGTGCTGCCCCAGACCCCGGCGATGCCGCCGCCGCCCAGGGTGAGGGCGCTGACGGTGCCGAGCCGGCCGAAGTTCCTGGTCTGCATGGTGGTCCTCTCGCGGTCGTCGCCTACCGGATGGACCGTACGACCTGGAGCGCGCTCCAGATCAAGCCTGAGTCCCCAGCTCGATGAAGGCGATCCCGGGCATCGGCAGATCCAGCTCGATCTCCAACGAGCCATCGGCCGGCACGGTGCACTCCCGTGCCGGTTCGGCCTCCGTCAGGTGGTCCTCGGCGGCCAGCGCCGACCACTGCCCCTCATCCGGCCAGGCCGCGCCATCGGAAGACCGGTCCGCGCCGTTGGAAGGCAAGTCCGCGCCGTTGGAAGGCAAGTCCGCGCCGCTGGAAGGCAAGTCCGCGCCGTTGGACATCGCCGCCCAGCGCGACCGTAGATCACCGTGCCGGGCGTCGACCCGCCATATCCGGACCGTGCGCGGTCCCGGCGCCAGGCCGGCGAGATGCACGGTGACCAGCCGGTCCAACCCGGCCACACCGTCCATCTTCGACTGGTCCAGGGTGCCGTTCCAGACGAGCACGCCGGTGTCGCTCGCCCACGCCTCGACCAGGCTGCCCGCGCCGTCGCCGGTCACCGTCACCGGCAGCTCGGTGTCGCCGAGCTTCTCCGCCAGCTTCAGCGCCCAGAATTTCGGCTTCGCGAGGTTGCCCACGGTGAGCAGCCCGAACCCACCGTGCAGCAGCCGCTGCGGCCGGCCCAGTTCCTCGAAGTGGTCGGAGACCACCCACGGCGCGAGGGCCTCCACCCGGCCGGCCGCCGACCGCATGCCCCGCAGCAGGAACGTCGCCGCGAACACGGTGTCGTTGATCGGGTTGCCGTGGGTGGCGGTGATCCCCCACTCGGTCCACAGCAGCGGCCGGCCGCCGGCGAGGGGCCGCAGATCCAGCGGCGGGGTGCCGTAGACGTGCGTGGACAGGAAGTCGACCGGCGCGTCCACCGCGACCTGACCGCCGATCCAGCCGACCGCCGCCGAGCCGGGACCGCCGACCCGGATGCCCGGGTCGACGTCCTTGACCGCGCGGGCCGCCACCTCGTACAGCCGCCAGTATTCGTCCGGGGTGCCGGACCAGAACACCGACAGGTTCGCCTCGTTCCACACCTCGAACGCCCAGTGTTCGCGCACCTCATCGCGGCCGTAGCGGTCCACCAGATGCGCGGTGAGCGCGCGGACCAGGTCGGCCCAGCGGTCCCAGTCCCGCGGCGGGGAGATGATCCCGGCGTAGGTGAACACGGTCCGCGACGGGTCCCGGGCCAGCGCCGACGGCATGAACCCGAGCTCGACCACCGGCCGGTAGCCAAGCTCCACAACCGCGTCATACACGTCGTCAACCCGACCAAAGTCATACCGGCCAAAGTCGACCCGGCCGAAGTCGACCCGGCCGAAGTCGACCCGGCCGGAATCGACCCGGCCGGAATCGACCCGGCCGGAATCGACCCGGCCGGAATCGACCCGGCCGGAATCGACCCGGCCGGAATCGACCCGGCCGGAATCGACCCGGCCGGAATCGACCCGGCCGGAATCGACCC
>Ga0307515_10000545_pt1 | contig 88852 bp, 93 predicted proteins | sample 17_EM_MG_FD_194513 | JGI IMG/M metagenome (GOLD analysis project Ga0307515, IMG submission 194513) | Populus trichocarpa ectomycorrhiza microbial communities from riparian zone in the Pacific Northwest, United States - 17_EM | ecosystem: Host-associated > Plants > Roots > Unclassified | place... | reverse complement strand
TGTGGGAATGTGACAATGTGACTTCACCTTTGAGCGCTCATGGAGAGCTGGCTGATGGCGGTCGATCATGTAGGGAGGTACGCCGGAAGCTGAAGCTACATTCAGGGGTCAACTCGTAATCATGAGAATGAAGGGAAGACAAACAATCTTGGGTGTATGCTGTACTCGGTGTATGCTGTACTCGGTGTCAACTCATGATCATGTCATGGAGAGATGGAGAGGGATGACTTAACTTTGTGTTCTGCAATGATGGTTGAGTTGTGGACGAGAAAGAGAGAGATGGGGGATGAAGATGAGAATGATATGGAGGATACAAGCGGATATGAGAAATCAGGGGTACGACTTGCCTGATTGGGTTGAGAAGACCTCGTATCGGTGTTATTTTGCGCTGGATTGGGACTCGTACCTGCTGTATCGGGGATGGTCAATCGACTCGCATACGAAATTCTCTAAGTCCCAGTTTCTCATGATGATTTCCCCCGATCTCTCACTTTCTTGTGCTCAACTCTACCATCACCTAAGAACACGAAGTTAAGTCATCCCTCTCTATCTCTCCATGCCGTAATCATGAGTTAACACAGAGTACAGCATCATCCCAAGATCGACAGTCTCCCGCTCCCAGCCAGTTTCTCATCTCTCGGCGGGTGTTTGTTAGGGGTTCTCCCTTAACAATAATAATGGCACTTGTAGAGGATCTGGAAAAGCACATACCATGTTTTAGTCCTCTGAGTTATGGGCCAGGATTATCCTCTTTAGCGGGAGTTCTATAATCGTTACGGGAAGCTTTGCGCGAGGCAGTTGAGGAGGTGCCAGGCGGCGCGGGAAGCTTCTTTCATTTCGGGATACTATGCGGGACTTGCACAGCAGTACACGGCAGTCGAAACTCTATATGCGAGTAAGTGGGCTCCGAATCTCCATCTCGTAATGAGTAGAATAAAGGCAAGGCACACCCCGGTATCGAGAAGGGTCTCTACCTAAGCATGAGGTGACTGAGGGATTTTCGACATTGGCTTCGGTCAGAAGTAAGCACCTTGCATTGATTTGCATGCGTATGAATTGCAACATATTATATGTGTCAGGATCTACATTATCGCAGCACGGAGTGGTATCCGAAAGCCCTGAGAGAAACTACCGAACAAACTCACAGATAGCGAGATGTCTAAGTTAAAGTTATGATCCGAATGATACGTGTGCCTCCTGGGGGCGCGAGCACTTCCGATTAGGCGCACGGAAATAAGTCCCAAGGATATCTACTGGGCATCGCCAATAAGACCCCAAGATAAGAAGCTATCATTAAGGGATCATATAAAGAGATGAGTTATATTGTTGAGGGATTAATTTATAGTCCGGAAATTAGAGGATCATTGCTAGCGATGCTAAGTCCATACTGAAATGACAGGGGATTATCGAAAGTGATGCTAAGCCCGCACTGTCTATTCCGAAGAGATCATATTGTTCAGACAATGAGGAAGGACAACCGGCTTGAGATACGAAAAGACGGATACCTACCAGCGAAGAAGAATCCTTATTTCTTATTGCGTTTTTATGATACCTATACCTATTATATCTATACCTAGAATCTATTAGCTTTGTGTAGCGGCAGCCCCCCATCTTGTTGGATTTATTCGATTAGATGACAATCACCTTCGAAAACGATAACGACAGTATTGTATATTCCCTCGAGAAAATTATAGCATACGCCAGATGGACTCAGCAGATGTTTGTGGCGCATTGTGTTTGGTGGCTAGCATCTGTTATCGGATTAGAACAGGGGTTGATTGCTCATATCGATAATTTACGAATACGATCAGAAGTATCGTTAGCAAGGGATAGGGAGTTGCCGACAGGGTTTGCAACTTCGACTGAAGAAAAGAGACAGTCCTCTCCTGTTGCTTTAGGACGACAAGTTAGAGGAATATCAGCAGTACCCTGAGATATTCAAGAAGAGTCTAGTGTCATTGACGCGACGCGACATATACATCCGGACAGGGTGCCTCACGTTCAAGACACAAATATCGACGTCAGCGATTTGGATCTTGATAGTTCCGGGAATGAACAACAGCTTAGAGTTGTGCAGCAAACCGAGCAATTCATTCAGAGGTCCCGAAAGGAAAGGAAGCAATTAGTTAATCGGAAGCCAGCCGATCCATTGTCCAAGACAAGATTAGGGAAAATCCCGGCGAAACCTTTGACGAAGAAGCAGAGGCAATATTTGCAGTTGATTGCAAAACCAACTATTGTAGAATACTTGGAGAATAGGAAATAGGATCTACGGCTGTACGCACCCATAGTACTTAGCGAAGTATTATTGGATAGGTGTTGTGCCCCCATAACAGTGTTGTACTCAACTCTCTACATTCCCACAATTACAAGTTAACCAATGAATAGAGTCTCAGCTGCGGTCGCACCTCCCTCCAAATCGACCGCCTCCAAGTACTCTGCCAATCTTGCTCGATTATAGCCTGCGAGTGCATCTCCAATCTCGCTCGATCATAGCCTGTGAGTGCATCTCCAAACTTGCTCTATCACGGCCTCCAAGTGTATCTCCAAACTCGTTCAATTACGGCCTGCAAGTTCGCACGAGCATGGCCTCCAAGTGCATCTCCAAACTCGCTCGATCACGGCCTCGGAGTGCTCGATTACGGCCTGCAAGTTCGCACGAGCATGGCCTCCAAGTGCATCTCAAACACGCTTGATCAAGTACATCTTCAAGGAGCGACGGCGGTTGTATGGTGATACAGGGGTGACGGAGGTGGACAGAGTGACGGGGAGTATATATTCGGCAGACCCTGGAGTAGATAGATATCAGCTCATTTCCATCTCCTCTAATCATACAATGAAAATTCACACTCTATCTTTCCCAACTTTTGGTCTCACTCGCTCTGTCCGAGATTTCGTGGATCCACGTAATTGCGTCGATCCTCACGGCCTGGTAGTATCATATCTTCTCACCTTCCTACGCTCCTCGAGCTTAATGTAGAAGGAACGCAACGAGAGATTTTTGCAGCGTCACCCATTGCATTGCAATCCCGATGCAAGTGTGTACCCAATGAACCCATTCCGACGTATGGTCACAGTTGGCCAGTACGCCAGAGTGTTTGTTTAAAACTGGAGACCGACAGAGCGAGGACGAACGGCGAAATGGCAATCGGAGGGCGATATGTGACGCGACGCGTGGTCTTGACACCGGGCACGGTGTAAACCGCCACCGGGGTGTCACTGACGGCTCTGACGGAGCTCGTCCACTCTGACGGAGCCATTCCGCCCGGACGAAACTGTTTTCTGCTGATGTGGCAATTACGTTTGTGAACTCCGAAACAGGCTTTGGCAGTCTTAGCATTGTGAAGGGTGCGGATCATGTAATAATTATCAGCGATACCGACATGGAGGAAGGACATCAATAACCTACTCTCAAAAACATACAATCTACTTTGTGATGTATCTACGGATACCTATTGACCTTCTCGACCTGGAGGTTAAGCCTTAACTTCACTGCCGTGTATTATCTATTAGTTCTGTATCGAAGTCAACGAGGATACTTCTCTATTGACTTCCAGAGTTGTACGTTCATCTGCAGTTCTATATCACGGATAAACCTATCACTCTTTATACTTGGTTATTTCTATTACCTGTGTTAAAGCAAGTCATTGTTCGGGAAGAGAGCAAGACGATGATTTACGAGTCCAAAGGAAGTCCGAGGATCAGCCCGATAGCGAGGTGATTCAGAGGATACTTCTGTTAGGATACTCTTGAGTCGGCACTACTCCTTCTGCTGAGGCGAAACTACTTTGCTGTTTGTTGTGTGACAAGTCGATAGTTGGAGTTGTCACATTCTTGGACTGTCAGTCCTCCAGTATAAGTTCTGGTTGTTGGGACGATACTCTAGCATCCGTTAAAAGTCTGAGAGCCATCACGATAGTGTGGTTGTTTAGAGGATACTTCGTTCAGCCTCTGCTAGAGTCGTGTACATCAGCATACTAATAGCTTAAGACAATACTCTTTAGTCGATACTGTCTATCGGGAACAGAGAACTGAATAGTTACCTTGTGTTCCTTGGGTGTTAATCCTTATATTCATCCTGAGTGAAGCCTTATTCATCTTCTTCTTTATCAGTCCGGAACTCATTATGGGCTTTTATTGATTAGGACTTAGGGTGAATCTCCCGGTGTTACACTTAGCTTTCTGAAAGTAATTTGAATATTTGATGGGATGATATTTCCAGGCCCTTTTGACATTAGATCAGAGTTTCAATTGTATGTGTGTATGCAAAACTGCCAATGAGATTGACAAAACAGAAATTGTGTGGTGAGAAAACCAAGTTGTGCCAATGCATCAGCGAAATGTATTTCGGTCCAGAAGCCATACACAAACCTCCCAGACACTCCGGTAGCCCTCGCCAGTGCTTCTAAGCACTTCCAGATGCTCCCAGCCCCCCCTGGAGCTTCGCAAAGTGCTCTCAGACTCTGCAAGAGCATTCTCATGTGCTTCTGAAAGCACCTGCAGTGATGGAGGTGCATTCAGGATGCTACGAGATTTGACTATTAGGATAGTCAAATTTTGGAGCGGCTGAGACCTCTGCGCAGGTCTGCGGGAGACTTCGAGAGCTGCTGCACATGCTCTGCGGGAGACTTGGTGCTGTATTCTCACACCAGTGGTTCTTCGGGTTCCATAACCACAAGGCATTTCATCAATCATATTGGTCTTTGTTAAAGTCACAAGATTCGCAACATCATAATATGGCATGTATTATTTAAGTCTCTCTATATATATACATACGGAGATGCAGGGATAACGGAGATGGACTCAGCGACAAGTAGTATACATTTGGGAGACCCCGGGGTAGATAGACATCATCTCATTATACGAAATACACACTCTATCTTTCCCAGCTCTTGGTCTCCATGCACTCTTGCCGAGCTGTCGTAGATCCACGCAATTTGTGGATCCTCACGCACTCTTGCCAACCGTACATAGATCCACGCAATTTGTGTGGTTCATCATGGCCGGGTATCCCTTCATATCCTCTCACCCTCTTCCTACCCTCCTTCAGCTAGAACCGCTCTTTCTCACAAATTCCTTTCGGATACCATGCAAGGTGCAGCGGAGTGTTGATGATGGGCTGTCTGCCATCTAGCTCCACCGTTTCACCACGCCGTGATCGAGTGAACTGAGTGATGCACTCCGAGGCCGTAATCGAGCGAGTTTGGAGATGCACTTGGAGGCCTTGATCGTGCGAACTTGGAGACCGTAATCGTGGGAGTTTAAAGATACACTTGAAGGCTGTGATCGAGCGAGTTTGGCAATGCAATTGGAGGCCATGATCGTGCAAACTTGGAGGCCGTAATCATGCGAGTTTGGGGATGCACTTGGAGGCCGTAATCGTGGGAGTTTAGAGATACACTTGGAGGCTGTGATCGAGCGAGTTTGCAGATGCACTTGGAGGCCATGATCAAGCGAGATTGGAGGAGTACTAGGAGGTGCTCAATCTGGAGGTGGTAGTTCGGGAGGGAGGCGCGACGGGAGCTGAGACTCTATTCATTCGTTAACTTGTAATTGTGCGAATGTAAAGAATTGAGTACAACATGGTCTGCCGAGAGATGAGCGACTGGCTGGGAGCGGGAGACAGTTGATCTTGGGATGATGCAGTACGCCGTGTATGCAGTACTCAGTGTATGATGCAGTAAGCAGTGTATGCGGTACTCAGTGTATGCTGTACTCGGTGTATGCTGTACTGGGTGTTAACTCTTGATCATGGCATGGAGAGATAGAGAGGGATGACTTTACTTCGTGTTCTTAGGTGATGGTAGAGTTGAGGACGAGAAAGCGAGAGATGACAGGAGATGGGGGAAATCATCATGAGAAACTGGGACTTAAGAGAATTTCGTGTGCGACTCGATTTACCATCCCCGATACAGCAGGTACAAGTGCCGATCCGGCGTGTAATTACACCGATACAAGGTCTTCCCAACCCAATCAGGCAAGTCGTACCCGCGATTTCTCATATCCGCTCGTATCCTCCACATCGTTCTCATCTTCATCCCCATCTCTGTCTTTCTCATCCACAACTCTATCATCATCGCAGAACACAAAGTTAAGTCATTGCTCCCTATCTCTCCATTCCATGATCATGAGTTGACACCGAGTACAGCATACACCGAATACAGCATACACCCAAGATTGTTTGTCTTCCCTTCATTCTCATGATTACGAGTTGACCCCTGAATGTAGCGGCAGCTTCCGGTGTGCCTCCCAACACGATCGACCGCCATCAGCCAGCTCTCCATGAGAGCTCAAAGGTAAAGTCACCTTGTCACATTCTCACGGTTGCGAGTTAACTAACTGATGAAACGAATCTCAGCACCCGGCTCGCCATCCATAGACTGCCTCCCAAGTACTCGTTCAAACTCACTCAATAACGGCCTCCAAGTAAATCTCCAAACTGGCACGATTACGGTCTCCAAACTCGCTCGATCACAGCCGCCAAGTGTATCTCCAAACTCCCTCGATTACGGCCTCCAAGTGCATCTCCAAACTCTCTCGATTACAGCCTCCAAGTGCATCTCCAAAGTCGCATGATTACGGCCTCCAAACTCACTTGATTACGGCCTCCAAGTGCATCTCCAAACTCGCTCGATTACAGCTTCCAAGTGCATCTACACACTCGCTTGATCACGGCCTCCAATTGCATCTCCAAAGTCGCTCGATCACAGCCTCGGAGTGTATCTCTGAGTTCACTCGATCGTCATTTTCAGGCGCACCTCGAATTGCTCTCAAGCACCGCCTGCCGCCAGGCCAGATATACCGTGTGTAGATGGGTAGCTATATAGATACATAGATACATAGAAGAAAATACAAACTGAATACATGAGTTTTAAAAATCATTGAACGATTAGTAGCTATGATTTCCAGGTGCACCTGCAGTGTTCCCAAAGAAGATGTTTCTCCCAGACTGCTCTACTGTGATTCGAGGTGCTCCCAGACTTGTCGCCGGTGCTCCGAGGTGCTCCCAGGCTTGTCGTCCGCACTCCCAGTTACTCTGAAGGCCGGCAGGAATGCCCTCCTAGAGTCTGATACTCTCCTGAAATTGACGCATCTAAGTTTACACTCCACATCCTCTCAGACACTCCTGGAGGCTTCCAGTGACTAAAATACATTTTGCTGATGTGCCTGGAGACTTCACTCTACTATATAATATTTTCAAGTCAATTCAGTTAAAATTTTAATAGCATTGATTTAAGCTGACTTTTCATGGAAAGAATAGTTTAAATGAAATGAAATCAACTATATAAGAGGCATTATGCAAATTGGAAAAAATGTGTGGTGTGAAGAAATCGAGACTGACATGGTTAAGCTGATAATAATCTGAACCAAGTCTGAATCAACTTTGTGTTAATACTGCAAAGAGTACACATGTGGTGGAATTCTTTAAAATACACTTGGTATTGACTCAGGTAGATGTAACCTAATACTCACCAAAAGCTCAGCTCTCTAGAGGTAATTTGAAATTTTGGTAAAGTGATGTCTCCAGGCCCATTCACCTCGCGTTTTTCATGATTCCAATCGGGTCTGACTCGCCATTTCGGTTAGTATAAAATCACGTGAAATCAAAGGGCCGGGGTACGAGGCCAAAGCCCTTTCATCTCAGTTGTTTCATGATCTCAATTTGGATCAGACTCATAATTTCGGTTAGTATAAAATCACGTGAGATCAAAGGCCGAGGTACGAGGCCAGGCAAGCCCGTAGGTGAAAGGAAAGGAATTCGGAGTGGTTTGTTTGTTTGTAATTATATTGCATTAGGCCGCTTGCGGCCATGGCATATTAATTCGGAGTGGTTGGGGCTGGAGCTGGAATCCTGTCCGCATTTGATACCCCAAGCCCTGCAGTATCTAAGAGATCAATAAAGGGGTCGAAGCCTGGGCCAAACGCCTTCTGAGCATTGTTTTCAGTCTTAGACTAACCAATCGAGTGACAGAATGTGATAGGTTTGGGTGTCATATCCCCGCCTTCTTGACCCAGTTATACGTTAAATGGTATGCGATTTACGCTGGCTCAAAATGACCCTGGCCGAACTCGCGAAAACATAGCAAAATTAGCAAAATCAGCCAGTGGCTGCGAGCCAGCTCGAATTGGCCCATAATATTCCACCTATCTTCACCACCAGCGATACCCACAATGCACCTTTCTTAGACAAAGCAGAATTATCAAGTGATACGCCGAAAAATAAAGGCAATAGTATCCCAGAAAAAATAAAGGCAAACCGAGAAATAACAGGAAATTCAATCACTCAAGAGTCTCAGGAAATTCCCGGTAGTGTATAAAAGTAGGAGAAGCCTAATCTAATCTACGCAAATAGCCACCCAGAACAGTAATAAAGACAAGAAAATGATATGGAAATAAACTCCTTCGCGCCTCCCGTATCAATACTAATGCCGCTAACTCGAGATGCTGGGTTCTGTCGAATACAAGGTAATACTTGAACCGGTTTCAAAAAAACAGATAGAACTAAGGAAATATACAGACAAGTGCAGAGCTGCTATACATTCGTTTCTTTCCACCAACCAGTGCAGAATCGAGTGACTGAAAGGAGAAGGACCCAAGAACGTACACAACTACACACACACACACACACACTCGCAGCCACAACCCATAATCCAATCTATTTGCCGTTTAATCGTTCAATTCGTATCTATCGTTTCAGCGTATTGCATTGTCAAGCTCAGGGTGAATCATGACCGACCCAGATATGGGTGCCGTTCGAATTCTCCCACTTAATGGTAACTGGTACTTCAGTACACCCCTGATGATCAATTCGAACGGATGCAGTAAGACCCTTTCCCATCTCTCTGTGCCACCTTCCTCCGTCTTATTTCCAGGCTTCGCTAACCGCAACTCTCCAGTCGAGATCGAAGGGATCCGTCGTATTGGGGAGCCTTCAAAATTCAACACCGAGTCGAAACTGAAGATACGCCCCAACAGCATGGTTTCCTTATCATTTTCGGGGAGATCATCGGGTGGGTCCGTACCCTCATCGACATTACCGCGGATACGGTACTGTGTTTGTGATATTGATCGCGGATGTCGCTGTTTTGGAAGATCGACTGCCACTTGGTCCGGATGTTCTTTTGGGACAAGATTTCCTTTCGTCACGCCAATTTCCCACCAATCGTCATCCAATCCACTGTCGTTCCCGTCGCCGCCATCTCCTCCTTCTCGTACATGTGAACTCTTTGCAAAAAGGTTCACATCCATACTTCCGATTGTAACAGCAATTGCATTCGGATTTACGGCTTCCACCACCAGGTCTAGCATGATTTCCTGCTTGCTTACTAGAACATCCGTTACATTGAGCGCCCTGACACCTTGCAGTGCATTTGTTGTTGCTACGAGAAACCCGCCCACGCCTGTTAAAATCAAAATGATGGCAAACACTGCAACTATACATCCGGCATATGTTCGGATCCAACCCCGTCGTCTTGCATTATGTTCCATTTGCCGGAGGGAGCTATTCAATGGTCTTCGCTTTGGTCTCGTACGGCTCGTGGATACGAGTGGCGTATGTTCGTCCCCATTTTCTATGTCCGCTTCGTACACACGTGTACGCGGAGACCTCTTTCCTCCACCTATGCCTACGCCATTCCTAAACGCATTAATCTTGGGCGACGGAGGTCGGGATGATTGCCTAGATGGCATGATGGAGCTCGGCGCATTTCGGAGGGAATGTGTCAATTGTTTATGCGGTGATGATCGGTGGAACGGGCCGTCTTCCGTCAGTATTGATCGGTGCCCATTATGATGGCGTCCACCATTCCTATCCCCCCGCGCATGATGCTCCCTCGAGCTCCCGACACCCCCAAGGCCTCTTTCGCTACTCATCCCGTCACCAGATACTCCATCGCCACCAAAACTTGTCTCCTTGTTCAATGAATTGTTGACGAACTTCATTCCTTTCCTCCCGGTACTATTAGTACCATCAATTGTAGATAACAATGGTAATCGCTGACCCCTTGGGTCCGGTCCTATAGATGTCGCACTAGGAGTCCTGGAGTGAAATCTGCTCGAAGGCCTTTGGTGTGAATGTGTGTGGGATGACTCTGGCGGGTTTGACTCATAGACAAACGTTTCTTCCGAATCCGATGAATTCGCCTCATGCACAGCCTCAGCAATCTTTGCCGCAAATATATCTGCTTTACTCGATGCTGAATCGGGGAGAAAGAGCTTAATTAGCAAGATCTTAAGAGAGGAAGCAAGCTGGGTATTTACGATTCGAAGGCCCCACTGTTACAGATTTTTTCGGGATCCTCTTCTTTTCCTTTCTAGAAGCCCTGATAGTATCGGTGCTCTTCTTGCTCCGAATACTTGCTCCTCCAGGTGGGCCAACTGCACCAAGTCCAACCTGAGGAACGGAACTAACAGTTTCAGTTTCCACTGTCATAGCCTTGGAAGAAGTCTCCTTGCCCGTCACAGTTGGACGCCGCCCAAAAACCCTTGGCGGTGGATGATGGACCTTATGCAACGAGATTGGCGCCTTATCCTCACTCTTGTACCCCGATTCTGACTCTGATTCCGCCGTTGACATCGGAGCAATAGAAGAAGATACCGAATCTCTCCGACCCTTTCGTGTTATGGTCGATGCTGAATCATTCTCCACCTCTTCCGGTATGTTTCCCGTGGTTGATGTACTAGATTGACGGCGAACAAGAGCTGCCACTGAATCCTCCAAAGACCTTGTAGATCCGATGGCAGGCGTCGCAGGGAGGCTACCTTCCACCACTGTCTCCAACGTTGTGGACGAGTTGCTCCTCGGAGTCCTCATTCCAGTCGGAAGGTGGAGGTCGTTTAGTTGGTCTGGCTGATCACTGCCCTCTCGCCGTAGAAGAATTGACGGTTGAAGAGAAGGCGGGACGGAAGGTTCGGTTTTCTTGCGAGACGAATGCGCAGGTAGACGAGAGTCAGGAGGAGGCGTTCGAGGTACCGTCAAGCGGGGTGTCGTATTTGAAGAGTAGTGTGGAGCATTCAGAGGCTGAAGGGGACGGGGCTGTTGCAAGTCAGCGTGTGAGGCTGAAGGCTTGACTGACTGTGCCTGGGTTTGGGGTAATTTTGACCCAGTAGTTGATCTAGTGGGTGAGGCTTCTCTCGAAGTCTTTGCTGATCGAGTAGTGGGTACTTTTCTTTTAGTTTTACCAATGTTGCTTAGGGTGGCCGAAGTAGTAGCAGCACTAGCTGAAAGCACGTCCTTGTGAGCTGGAGAGGGAGCTCTGCGGGCTTTGGTCGAATTTGTCTGGAGGTCATCACTTGTAGCAACAGGGGAATCCCCCACTCCATTGTCTGTCGCAACACTCATTCCTTCGTCAGGTAAGACGGACGATGAGGACGGACTTCGGCTATAAATTTTTGATGTTCCTGTCCAATGGATCGTTCGGCGCAAGGGGATAACTGTAGAGACCACTCCTTTGTAGTTGAGATAAATGCTACTTCTGATATGAGGGTGCTTAATCCAGTGCTACGCACCGCACAACTCTACTATTGCCGTCTCAGGGAGCGAGTAGTGTGGGGGTAGCACGTATTTCTCCTGCGTGATGTTTCGTTTCCTATGTGTATTGGATATGTCGGGCGAAGGATCCCACTTTTCGTTGTGCTAGCAAGTTGAATTTGAACAAGTGGACAAGAGTGGGTTTCTGGGATTGGGGCACCAATGCCGTGTTGTGCGGTTCTGCGCTGTTCTAGTGCAGTCGGAAACACAACCACTCGGCTGATATGACGAAGATGCAGATGAGGAGAGCGAGAGAGCCAAGCGAACTGCTGTTGTTACCACAGAAGGGCCAAAGAGTGAACGTGAATGCACAGTGAATGAGTAACCGTTGAGTAAGAGTAGTAAGGGATGAGTGGAGCGAAGTTTTTTCGTTGCTTCGTTGCTTCGTTTCGTTTGGTGGAGCTGCTGCTTGCTTGTGGTTGGGAATTGTTAGAGTTACTTTCATGGAACATTGTTATGAAAAGCGACTCAGCACGTACATCGAGGTAATATTGCAGAGTACTTACTTAGGTTAAGTAGTTTGTATGCATTTCTTAGGCGCCACCGCTGATGCATTTCTTGATACCCTGTTCTAGCGGTGAATGGGTGTTACTTAAGGAGGCGGATTCTATCACGTTATCGTAGGGTATGAACTTTGATACTGACTAACTACCTTTCAAAATGCTTTCTTGCCTTTTTCTAGGTGCGATATATATTGATGGGTTCTTCTTCGGTACTAGCAGCATCTTAGATTCGTAGAGTTACTAGCATGGTTTATGAACTTGCATTTTCTCGTGTCTTTCTGTTAATAACTCCCTCGACCGAGGGGCACAAACACAACAAACTTTTCGATGTCTGTGCAAAATTATTCTCAGCTCTGTAGTGCAGCTTCACCAGTGTCGCTTCATCGACATCTCAATCCGATGCTAACGCTAACACAGCACATCACCTGCAAGTTGCACGTGATTTCCTATCAAAATCGTCTACTAGACGTTGTATCATACTCATCGCCTGGATTTTCCAGTTCTACACGGGCGTTTCAACAGAACTTGCCAATTCGAGAAAGAGTAGGTATGATAATCCAAATTACGGGCGTGGTGACTTAGTTCGATGGCAGTGGGCCTCTCCTGATACGGGTAGAGAATTAGTCAAGTATAGAAGTCTTAATTGCCTTTCCTTCAGTAGACAACCCATAAAAAAGCCAGCGAACGATCAATTCCAATTGGAACTGTAACCAGCACCCCTTGCTAGTTCTTATCATGCCGCTCATCCTGCTTCCTTTTCCCTCCTTCATCTTCTCTTCAACCTTCATCCAAGCCGGCCTGCAAATTGATTATCAAAGGCGATGCACTGTACCCAAAAATCTGTGAAAGATCCTTAGAAATACACCAATGTATGTGCCAATGCATTCCGCTGGGGTTAATAAGGGACAAGGCACTTTACTGCTCCATACAACAGCCATGTTCCACTGAGGTATCCATGCTCCTACCATTACAATGATTCTTTTACCTTGCGTTCTGAACTTGAGGCGTGGGTTCGCCGAAGCTACGCATTGGACCAGTCATCGCGCTTTTAAAAACAATCCCATACGGTTCGGAGGAACGTAATCCGGAGCGTTATGCCCCCGCCATGATATGGGGTGATAAGGCAGGAGACATGGTGGAAGCGCACGCTGCTTGTGGTCACTGTATGTCCATAAACTCTGGGTTGCGGGGCATCTATGCCGAGAGGCCCGGTTTGAGTGGCGCAAGTGAGGATGTTGTGTCCCTCTACGAACGCTCGAGTCAGCCACGTACATACTCGTGGGAGTTTCGGTACTTGTTCTACTCATGGACGAATCTTCTACCACTAGTCCCATTTCTCGGCTGACTACTTGGTCGACAATTTATAAACCCAACAGCGGACTCCAAACTCTTTCCCCATTAGTAACCGTAGTAGAAAGGAAAGAACCGCACATGGGAGAAGGAAAACACTTGAACACGCTGCTGCCTATACTCTACTGAATCGAAAAGACTCCCTTCAATAACTCACTAACGTTACCCTCAAGATCTGTCGCATTGGATCCAGTACATCTCACCGTAGATGGCCCACCTCGCTTGAGAGGGGAAGGCGGGGGGAACGACCACTGATGAGTATAATAGCGCCAAGTGGGTGAGATTATCCGAGTTCATGATTGCAGTGGATGGTCCATAACGAATTGCCTCGTACCCAGTGGGGCTTGCGAATGGACTTCTGGCAGCTGGACAGATGACAACATAACGAAACTGGAAACCTTAATGTTGAAAATATGTTATAAGCGCGGCCTCTGGGTTAGATGTTCTCTAAGGGGATTAACCTAACACTTCTCACATTGCAAGCACACACCTCCTCCACCTAAACTTTTTGTTTTAATCATACTGCACTCACTCTGTCTAGAGCATTGCAGTACCCGCTTCCCCTCCCCTTCCGGATGGCCGGCTAGGTGGGGGAGATTCTAAACTTCTACACACTTCAATTCAAGGAAATTCACCTGGACGAAGAAGAAAGAAGCAACCAAAATTGTTGGAAGAAGTCGACGAGAACCACGATCTGCAGTCGAGCATCGGCTTAGACAATTATAACATACTCATGTCGCCGAGTACTAAGCTAGGCACGTGATATGGCATAGGGACTGCGCAGCGTTAAAGCCACATCATGTGTCCAACTTAGCACTCGGCGACATGAGTATATGCTGAATCTGTTGTTGATTAAAGCGGCTAAGAGTTTTTAGAATCGTTCGGATCTTTAAGGGCGTACTTTATGCGAGTTCGAGATTATGAAACGTCGCTAGGATCGGTGCGGTTGGTGGGCTGATTTGGATGTACTACTATATTGTTTGTGCCGTTCAGCCTTGCGCAATGGGGATGTGACTTCATCTTTCCCAAGTATTGTGGACGACCGGTATGTATCACGATGATGAACGTTTGGTGTTGCCACATTCCTTTGTTACGATGTTTTGTGGTTCACAGGAAAGTTATATTTAACTGAGAGGTTCACAGTTTTGATTTGTGTAACGACAACTCACCGAGGCGGCCGTACCATTGCCTGGATTCCCGTTTATGCCAATCTGAAGTATTTGTCTCATCCCTAGAGTGGATTTGAATCCATGCATCTGAAGCATTTATGGCGAGTCATGAAGCTTTGATCATGTTGTTTCTGGTGTTTCTGGTGTCGAAAAGTTGCCGCCTACGTTCCTGGGCAGTTCTGTGTATCGTTTCGGTTTTGTTTGTTTTGATTTTGGCACTTCCTAGTCCAATAATTTAACCCAGTAGAGAGAAGTGGTAGGATTTCCATTTAGCACGCTAAAGTTAGAATTTATCAAGATTGCCCCTTTCCATCATCCCTCGAGTTCATGTCTTGAAGCATTTCAGACAAGTTGCCCCTATCGCCCGCCTCCCGAGGTCCTTCAGTGAACCTGCCTCAGCCTCTTACTATCGAACAACATACTGAGCAAACACCAATATTTCCACGCTACATGGACACCAAGCCTTGCTAGGAGAAGCCCTCATCTTGTGTTCTATTTATCGCTGCTCGGAATTCAATTGAACGTGGCGGTGCCCACGTGATTCATCACTGTCAGCTTTCAGTTGCGAGGTTGCGATCGGGAACACTCCAGCAAAGCGCGTACCCAACCCATCAATCTATCGCAACTGGAACAAAAACTTGCAACCTCTGTAACCTGCAACGAGGCGCTCGACGCTTCAGTTTCTTCAACGCGTCGGATGCTTGGATCTCAAATGCAACTGCGACTGCGTGTTTTTGAATAAATGCCCCGGAGGTTGCTCTTAGACGATACTGTCGGTTGATATCAACGGCGAAACACAGTCGCGCGCCTGGTTCACGTATCAATTCAATTCAGTCACAACACATTATCTGCAAATACCGCGCACTACGAAGATACAGACACCGGAAATACTACTGCCGAAGAGTGGAACGGGAATTGATTATAACGGCTTAGGGGGATTCGTGGGCTGGGTGGTGGTGGTGGTGGTTGAATTGGATGCTAAAGAAGTACTTATGTACTTAGTGGACACGAACCTTTTCCAAAAAGATCCATTAAACCTCTCCAAGAGTCTTGAAGCGAGCCACCTCACCGTCTCACGCCCTCCAACACGTTAAGCTCAACACCAGCAGCAGCAGCAGCAGCAACACCACCATCACCATAATCACACGTTCCAAATGGTCACATCCTTCTCTCCGCGTCGCCACCACGGCGAAACAGCCACATTATTCTCACCACATCTCCCTCCCTCAACTTCTCCATCGCGAAACCTTCTCCGTCCTTCTCCATCGCCCTGCTCGCCTTTCGCGCTTTCGCTACCAACGTCGGTAAAAACAAGATCTGCTTCGCGACGGTCAACACCGACACCAACTAAACCCCGCGCGGGCTCACATAGCCCCGCTAAGTTTCCTTTGTCAATCACATCAAGTAACAGCATGAATACAGGTGGCATGACCTTACGGTCAGGATCATCTAGCCCCCGCTCTAGCCCCCGAGATCAAACAGCTCAAAGATCTGTCCGTACAACTCTTTGTCCCGACAGCGGTTTAGGTCGGCCATCCAGAACCAGCCCACTGAAGCGAAGCGATGGAATGATGAATATGGATGAGGCCAGCCGTGGTTCGCCGGTCGCCAAACGGCGAAATTCACACTTCGGTTATTTTTCTTCAATCAGCAACCAGAAGCCGCCTGTATTCGGCTCGCCTTCGTTTGGTGCCGGTTCGCGATCTCCCCCAAAACGAAACAGTACCAACATGAAGAAGCCATCAGGCCATATCTTTGAGAAGCCTAGCTTTGTTCGCTCGCGCCCGATGGGACGGCAGCGGTTGGATTTTTCGTCGTCTTCAGATACAACATCACGAGTGAGACGTGTAGCCTCGGTGGAGAATTTCTTCGCACCAGGTTTGTCACGAGAGTCACCATTTGCTGCTCGTAATGCCCCACTACCGAGTGCGTCAGTGCATCCTCACCCGCTGTCCCAGTCCGCATTCGGTACCTCCCGGGAAGTAAACCAACTGTCATCCGGAGAGTCAAGCGATTGGAGGACACCGCAAAACTACAAATCAGCAAAACCGAATATCCTTGCGTTCCATTCAACTGGATTCGTGCCGAAGCGAGGTCGTACATTAGATGGGGACAAGGACCATGCGCAACAGCCAGATACGCCCTGCAAACGCACGACTGTGTTTCCTGGATCAGCTCTCCAGATCAATAATTTTGGAGCCAAGATACCGATGGGCGATTTGGGAAGCCCCCATACTCCCGCACCAATTAGCAATCAGGGCACGAACCTCTTAAACCGACGTGATAGCTTTATTAGCAACGATGGTGATGAGCAAGATGATTCGACCCAGTCCAGTGGAGATTACGACCTCCCACCTACTCCGACTAAGAAATCATGGAACGACTTCGATGACGACAGCGTTTTTACAATGAATAAGCGATTACGAACGGAAAGTAATTGTACGTCCGTCATCTGTCATTGCTTGGTATTGTACTGATAGTGGTTTGCAGCTGATGGGCCCAGAGCACGGCTGAATATGCGATTCAATAGCCCCAAAACACCCAAGGATAGCATTGTTCCGCCAGATCCGAGCAGTCTTTCAATATCTGGGAAGGTTTACAACTACAATCCTGTGCCACATAACAAACGCAACTCTTTGCCATCTAACCCTGTAACGCCGGCTAGAGATTTTTCACACTTCAATTTTGGTCGTGAAAGCTCCCCCTCGTTCCCCGATAGCTTTATTACCGAAGATGGAATGAGTCTGTACTCTAAATTTTCCGAGGTCAAGCATATTGGTACTGGCGAGTTTTCGGAGGTTTATCGAGTTACCGAAAAGTCTGGGCGCTCATACGGACAGCTTTTTACGCCGGGAAGATCGTCTGAGAGCGGATTTTCCTCATCTCCGGTTGAGCACAAATCTGTGATACCCAACGTTTATGCTGTCAAGAAAGCCAAGAACAGATTTTTAGGCCCACGGGACCGACGCGAGCGAATGCAAGAGGTTCAGATACTGAAGGAGCTGGGTAAACATGAACACATAGTCAGTTATGTGGATCATTGGATGGACGATGGCGGATATCTCTGCATTCAGACAGAGTTTTGCGAAAACGGAAGCTTGGATAAGTTCCTGGAGCAACACGGAACGAAGGGTCGCTTGGATGAGTTTCGAGTGTGGAAAATGCTGCTGGAGTTATGTCTGGTAGGTCCAACGATACTTTGTAGTTTCCAGACAGCCTGTTAACTTGACTTAGGGCCTTCAATATATCCATGAATCAGGCTATATGCACCTCGACCTTAAACCTGGAAATGTCTTTATTACATTCGATGGGTCACTGAAAATCGGCGATTTCGGCATGGCGATGCGCTGTCCACCAGAATACGATCTCGAAAAGGAAGGCGATCGTGCATATATTGCTCAAGAAGTACTAGACCGGAAGCCCGGCCAGCCGGGCGACATATTTTCTCTGGGCGTCTGTATCATTGAGATTGCAGGCAACGAAGCCCTGCCTCCATACGGAAACGAGTGGGAAAGTCTGCGAAAAGGGGATATCAGTGTTGCACCGATTCTCAGCACGAGTTCGTCCGGAGAATTTGTGCATCGCGATGAAGACGGAAACCCAATAGCGACAGAGTTGTTGGTAGAAAATCCTCACCGGCCCGTTGCCAATAGCACATCATTGGAGATCTCGACTTCTGCTATGCAACGAGCGGCGACCCTTAGCCCAAGACTCATTGCTACTAGACCTAGACGGGGGTCTTTACTTCATAAGCCTAAGCCAGGCCATTTGGTGGAGCCGCCGCTCTTTATGGAAAAGAACGGGTTAGAAAGGATTGTTAAACGCATGATTGCACAAGATCCTGAGGCGAGACCTACAGCGAGAGAATTACTCCGGACGGACGAACTTCATTGGGTAAACACCCGCAGGCACTCGACGGCAACAATTTTCGAAGGGCTATGGGGACCCTGCGACTTCACAGTTGATGCTGTGTCACTAGAGACTGTATTAGGCCATAGTCAGGTCTCACGTACGCAGCGACTGGCTAGCGCAGATTTTGAGATGGAGATGTGAACCATTGAAGGTGTCGTGGCAGCCTTTATGGTTAGAGTACTACGTGCCGATTATGCTTCTTATAGCTGATCCCTTTTGGACCAAACGTCTAGAGTATCTGGCATGATGGCCACAAGGAAGAGGTGGGATTTTGCTTTCGTTCTTGGGTATAAAGGTTTCTGTCATTTCTTTCCTTTTGGTCTGATTCTCACCATCTTCAGGCCTGAACTCCAGCTCTGTCGATCTTTTTCTTCTTTCGCGATGTATCTTCCCCTCATACGTCTCTCAGCACTCTCTGTTTAGAACCTATTATCTTTATGTTTCGTTTTTTCTTTTCTTTCTGTCTTTTTACAATCATGGGCGCAGGTGCATCTTCTGGGATCTTTGTTTCTTGTCTTTTCTCTTACTGCTGTTTCCTTTCTACGTTTCATGCTCTAACGGCTGTTTCCATGGGTGTCACTTTGCAACGGCGTCTGAATCGGCGGGCTGTTTTCTCGTTCAAATTCCTAATGGTTACCAGTTGTTATACTTTGGGTGGTCCAATTTTTCTTGTTATGTTAGTCGCGCGCCCCCTGCGACTGTCTTTTGCACATTGGTAGATGTTATGGCTTTCTTTTGTAGCTCAAATGACGGGATCATGGAGAAGGGAATGCAGTGTTCACCATTACATACCCCGTCTTCATTTTCAGTGGTTTCATGATCACGTTTTGTACTTGTGGGAGCTCTTTTGCCATCAGGCTGTCCTGGTTTAGTATCTTGGTGGTATACATGCAAGCGTATGGTGGTGAATATTGTATGAATGAATGGATGTGAACGGCTGTACATAATTTGACCGGTGCGGCTGCTTACAGAGAGAATGATACCCACATACCCAAAGAGCAAAGAGCGTGCTAGACATGCACTTATGAGCAGCAAGATTCTAAAGAGCGGTGAAGCGTAGAGAGAAATGGGTGTTGCGGGATAGTGGTGTAGAGGTGGTGAGGTGGCGGGGCGTGGAGGAGAGACGTGGTCGGCTTGGGGACCCCACAATGACGTAAAGTGGAAGTCAGCCAGGTAACACGTGAGATATGATACGGTTGAACTATCCCTGTGCATTAATCATCAGCTAGGCTTGGATGAAGCGTGCTCCACTTTTTGTAGCATATTCCTCGCGACAAAGTAAACCTAACATTGTTAACACAACACATCAACAACGTCCAAAATCCTTCGCTCCGCGCAATGGTGGTTGTGGTTATAGCGACCATCTTTGCCTTAGCATGGTAAGTCCCACATAATCTTCGCAATGAAAAAGATGCTAACGCTGTGCTTTTTGTAGGATGTTCTACCGCGTATCTGCGCTTCTCAACATACCCATCCCTACGCTCGTTAAGATACTCGGGCTCGACCTACCGGCACCACCTAGAGTATCGCTGCACGGTGTTTCAACAGATACCATAACGCTACATTGGTCTTTACCAGAGAAGGCTGGATCGGTGGCGAAACACATTATCCAGATCAATGGCATCAACGGTATGCCACAAGTAACATTGCATCTCTGTTCTGCGCTGATTTGTGGTGCAGTGGGCGAAAGCGAAAAGCGCGGCGAAACAAGTGTCACAGTTACCGGCTTAAATCCAGACCAGCGCTATAACGTTCGTGTTATTGCAGCCAATGTCCAAAATTTCCAGGCACCGGGTCAGTTGATACGATTGAGAACCTGCGCGAAATTGCAGAGTCCCGGTGAGTCTAGCAATGGCATCCATAAGGGGGATTCTTCCGATGATGCGCCATCTGTCCATTCAACACCGGACGTTCCACCGTCGCCCCATCCGATTCATAACAATCATGGGCAAAACCATTCCCGGCGTTCCACAAGAGAGAGGCGAAGTTTCCCAGCAGTTTTAGAGCAAAGTCACAATTTGTACACTTCAGCTCAAGAGGACCAGCATACCGTGGAGTCTTTGACCAGAGATCTGGACGTGGTACGAAAAGAGATTCAGGAAACCGAGGCACAGCTGGCTCACACGGAGGAGGAGTTTAAAGCGGTGGAGGTGGTTCTTAAAGCCGAGCTAGATACATTGAAGGACAAGAAGAATGAGGAAGATGCAGGTAGACAGAGGATACGAGCAGAAACAAAGTTATTAGAGGAAGCGAGAAGGACGGCAGAGGCCATGAGAACCCGGACGGAAAAGTCGTTGAGGACTAAAGAATACGACATCAAGAGGATGCAGGACGATATGGCACGATGGGAGGAAGAGAAACAAGCGGCATTGGACAAGGTGGAAGATCTTTCAAATGTGGCGGAAAAAGCAAAGGCAAATGCGGTCATCACGGAAAAGGAACTTAACAACGACATACAAGAGGCTCAACGGCAGATTTCTGAAATGGAAGACGAAATTAGGTCTTTGGTGACAGCCATGAAGAACTTGGAAACTCAGAGGGAACAATTGAAAGCCGAGGAGGACGAAGAGGCACAGAAAACCAGAGAAGACAGTGAAAAGGAGAACATATGGAGAGATCGGCAGAGGAACCTGGAGATGCGCTATGTAACCGTCTATAATGCTTTTCAGGTGGTCAGTGTCACTGTCAACTTTTTTTAACAGGACTCCACTGATAGTGTGCATAGGCTGAGATTGAATTCATCAGATCCCGTGAGGTCCTCATGAGTTTTCAAGGGCGTAGAGAGTGCGGTTCTGGAGGAGACGTAGTTCAGAAGAAGCCAAAACAACGTCGTAATCGCAACCGCAAATCACGCACGCCAACTGTCTCATCATCTATTAATGGCTATCCTCTACACGAATTTGGCTTTCAAGATTCCGGCTTCAACAATGTGCAATTCCAGCAGAATAGCCCCACATTTTCTAACAGCACCCTTCTAAGTCCGTTCTTCAATATTGCCAATGGCACAGTCACGGGGCCTACCGAAATGCAGGGCTCAGTACCTAGCCCAATAGTGGACTATTTAGACGCCGATAACGACTACGTTAGTGGTACCCCGATGAGTCCGACGGCAAACGCTCTTCTCCCCTCTAATTTATTCGCATTCGAGGACGCCCCGCCAAACCCCAAAGTTGCCACACAAGCCGGTGATGATATACCGCCTCGCACTTTACCTTTTGACACTATGGGCTTCGTGGCCTCACAGTCGCCTATGTCCCAGGGGTCAGTGTCGACGTCTCCTCGGAGTAGTTTCAATCAAGCTCCCGCCTTTTCAAGCTTTTCTCCCGGACCAAGGGATTCTAGTCTCCATCTCGAATCGGAACGGAATAGCACTACAATGTCCCCAATTGGCACAAATCGGCCCATTGGCACACCGACCGGTGAAGGGATTGAGGAAGGAGAGAGCGCACCGAAATCTAACTCTCGGCGCTTTGTTAACCTTCTTTCAAATTCCTTCAACCGGCAACGCGGGAAAACTATAGGATTTGAAGGAGGACCTCCAGCATTAGGCCAACTCCGCCCCAGTGAATCCCATTCATTCCCCAAGAACAACCTACCTGGCCTAGATCCTATCGGTACCCGTCGTCGTAGTGGTTCTCATGGATCTTGGGCTAACAGCCTTGATTTCCTCCATGGCACATCCCGCCGAACGAAGCCACTAGAGCGAACAAATTCTGATCATTCCAGACGTTCAGCTACTTTCAACCAATTCAGCCCTTCATTCGATCCCATCGATCCAAACAAGTTATTTGACCAACTCGTTTCACCACGCCCATCATCCATTGCGTCGTTCGACAATCCCCTCCCAGCTCCATCTTCAGATGCCTCCGCGGCGTTTGGATGGCCTTCAGCAGATCATATACAGGGCAATAGGCTCGGTTGCGTGGGTGGGGCCAACCACTGGACCGACTTCCGTACTGGAAGGATATCGCAGTCGAGGCCAGTATCGCGACCCATTTCTCCCGGTGCCAATGCTTCAACTTCGTCTCTTTCCCTTTTTCCAGGACACGTAGGATATTTTGCATCCTCTACCCCTACTTCCGGCCGCCCTATCACACCAAGACTCAACCCCGCCGCCCCGACATTCCAAAGCCGAAGGAGTACGCCTGCTCGAACACGCTCTCGAAGCATCGAAAGAGATTCAGCTAGCATCAACACTAACATATCAGGGATGTCTGGCACTAGTTTGGAGAGCGTACCAACAAAGGATAGTATCCTGAGCCGTATCTCGGCTTTAAGTAGGAAAAAAAGCAACAGTAAATTTAATATCTCTTGGGGGAGGGGGAGGAAGAAAGACGTTGGCGTGGACGATGAGCTAGAAGAGGAACCGATCGTTGACAGCGCGACAAGCTCCAAGGGGAGTTTGTGGAGCGGGTGGAAGAAAGATGGAGACCAGGAAAGTGGGGATGAGGAGGCCAAGGGACGACTTACACCGCTGGCCAAAGAGAGCAGTCCGTGGTTGAAGGGGAGCCAGAGTGGTTTCTTTGGTGCTATTGGAAGGGCCGGGGCAAAGAAGGGCGATTCTGCGGATGAAGACGTGAAGGAGAGAGAGAAGGGGAAAAACGTCAAAGAGAAAATGAAGGAGAAAGAGAAGGATGATATTGGAGAAAAGAAGGGACTGGGTATTTTTAGGAGGAAGGCAGAAAAAGAGAAAGATAAAGAGGATGGGAATGTTACGGATGCGGATGTGGAATAGGTGTCGTGTGGTATAACGTGGGCGGTGTGCTACTGTATCAATTTACTACATTTTGTGTATCTATAGTTGGGTTTCGCTGGTGTTTATGCGGTGAATGGGTATATCACGCAGTCTTTATGGGCTTTTCTGGCCTTACTTGGAGATTACGTCTGCTTGAGAGTAAGATTACTGGTTGAGGTTCGGCTTATAAATGAGTTACATATCTGGTACGTACTTACCTAGGCATGTAAACAACCGCCAATTCACTGCGCCATAAGGAGAACATGTCCCATCGAAAGAAGCCCCCCGAGAAAGACGGCTCTTCCTCTTTCGACATCATTTGTCATGGTACGTCTTCAGTCCGTTCCAAAACCACGAGCGCCAGTAACGAAACGTACGGCACTAGTTCCAGTTGCTAGTTGCTCATGGGAGCTGCACCAATGCCAGTACCCCCGTGAGGAACAGTTTACAGGTTGAGAGTATGACAACTTGTTCAAGTATCATGTTACTTCAGGGTTAAGCTTAAGCTTGCGGTTTCAAGCTTCAAGCAATTATACTAGTATCAAATACTTCAGGTATCACTAAAATAGCAAATTCAAGCGAGAATGAATCTTTGTCTCTTTGTGAGCCTAACCTCAGAATCACATGGTACAAGGGGAAGTAATGACATGTTGGTCCCACAGTGGATTTCAGGTGTAAGGGTTTGAATCCGCACAACGGAAGAAGTGTATGAATTTGAGCTTCGTGGTTTAATTCCGAAAGATGTCTCCTGAAATAGTTCTCTGGGCCGAGTGAGTACGAGTGATCAAGGGAGCATTGCCGATTGCTGGATCGCTGCGGTAACGAGCTCTGGCAGCTTCGTAGTTTCACGGTTCCTTGTTTTATCGAAGTTAAAAGAAAGAAACGATGTGGCGTCTCATTATAGACCGGTAGGGGTTCAAAGGGAGGAAATTCTGTCAGAAATAGCTTTTTCGATTATATTCGAGCAAAAGGGATGTCCATTGAGTCATTATTATTGTACCAGGGCTCGTAAACTACCGTCTGCTTTACCTTCACAAGTATAGTTGACACAACTCTAGGAATGAGAGCAGAAAGCCATACTTATCCATAAACTATTTTCTGTACAAAGGCCCGATAACGCCAAAACCACCACCTGCCCTTCACATACCTTTTCATTAGGCTAACAAATCAAAATCATCCACCTCGTTCCTATACTTCATGATGTGGCCCCTGATCTTACTCCCCTCAACCCAAGTCACAAAGTCCTCCATATTTCTGGTGACCAGATACGCAGGATCGGTAACAACCTCGGGTCCAACTCTAACATGGCCTTGCTCTATTAACTTCACTGCTGCCGGCACCGTTTCCGCCATCCTCAGTCGCGTCATGATGATTGGTAATCGCCTCCGACAGATTGACGCCACCGTAACCTTGTTCTCCACATCGCTCATCTTCGTTTTCTGCGCGAGTATCCCCATAGAATGAAGTTTGGACAGGAGCAGGTCTTCGTGTTTGTGGCGGAAAGGATCTGAGGGAGGCAAGAGGGCAAGACGGTGTGCGAGATGTCGCACCGAACCGCAAATCTTATTGTATTTGTGGTACGTCTGGACATCTTGGATGTGGTAGCGCCGCATTATCTCATGATCTCGGTGTTTGAAGTCGGATTTCCATTCGAGGAAGTCGACTTTACGGAGGAGCCTGAGCGCCAGAGGAATTATTAGACACGCTTGTGCGAAAAGCTGGCAATAGAAGGGGCTCACTTTTTCTCATGATGCTTGAGCGCGCGAACCATGGTGGTGGTGGTGGATTTGGCGACTTTGGGGAATTCAAGCGGCAGAGAAGTTGAGGTTGAAAGCCGCTGAGTTGGGAAATTGCATTATCACACGTTTTCCGCATGCACCTCACTTATTTAGGCAACCTTGGCATAATTTATGGCGCCAAACGCGCCAAACAATCCAGAATTCGTTCAGAATTCATTCACCGTCGTGGGCTCAAACTGTCCCAGCCTTGTGCTGCCATCCATCATATACCAGAGCGAGTATGTAGCAAGCCGAAGGTGGAGATGAATCGATGGACGGAGATATACGTCATTGGGCAAAGACGGATTCAAACAAGGTACCTCCGCATCACGAGCTGCCCTCCATCCCGAACATCTCATCTGGAGGTCAGCAACAAATTTATGCCTAGCTAGGCAAATTGATGTTGTTCGGGCATCTGTCTACCGAATTGATGATACTGGCTGAGCAATATCTCATATTTTCACTTGAAAAAGGGCTTTTGGGCGCACCCCGGTCAGTATTCGTAGAATAAACAATTTCCCGGAATAACGGATTATGGATTGTGGAGAAAGAGGCTTCCTAGGAGCCTTTCTATGAGGCGCTGGAATGGTGGCGGTACGTACCTCTGACGGCCGAGAATGGAACTGCCGCCGCGCCGGACCGTACTCTATTAGCTTGCCGGTTTTGCCAGAGTCAGTCACGAGTCGATACAACGAATGACGTTGAGGCATGTTTTCCTCCGCTGCACAGATACTTCTGAAGTTCTCGCACTCTGATATTTCTTCTCTGCATATCTCTGCATATCTCTGCATATCTAGACACTTATCATAGCTTTCCATTGTCTGGTCCCAACAACTTTGCAACCCTGTGCATGCATCTTTGTCCCACCGCAACCCCCACTGCAAACCCCAACACTTTTCAAGCCCCATCACCACCGCCGCCGCCGCTTTTCGCCGGGGTCCTTCTGACCCTTGTTCCTGGCCCTTGTCCCCCCTGTCTGCTGCCCCCTACCCCACCGTTTCCACACTTAATCCGCCGGAACCCTCTTTCACTTGGCCCTCTTCCTCCTCGAATCACGCAAGTCTTCACGCTCGTCGTTCCTTCCGCTTCGCCCTCAGTCGCCCTTTCTCTTTCCTCGTCGCCTCGTCTACCTTCGCCACACCTTCGCCCGGTCGTCGCAATGCAGTATGTGAGAAGTCTTAGCGGTTCTGTATCAAAAACATGGAACTCCATCAAGTAGGCACATACTACCCCAGAATCCCCCTTGTGGTGGCGACTGACTTTTCCAGCCCAGCAACATTGAGCGGCGCGATCGACGTAATAGTTGTAGAACAAGAGAATGGTTTGCGCTGCTCTCAGACCCATCGCGACGCGTTACTGTACTGACCGTCCGACTACAGGTGACCTAGCATGTTCTCCCTTTCACGTGCGTTTCGGAAAGTTCTCGCTCCTACGGCCATATGAGAAAAAGGCACGACTGATACATCCTTATTCTACGCACCGTGCTTCAGTCTGATGGTTTCTGCCTCCAGGTCGAATTCAAAGTCGGCGGCGTGAAAACGGATTACTCCATGAAGCTTGGGGAAGGTGGTGAAGCCTTCTTTGTTTTCGAAACGTCTGGCATTGTGCCGGTTGATATGCAGACATCGCCGCTGGTCTCGCCCGCTGGAAGTCCACGATCCGAACCGTGCGTGCCCAACACCTCATCATTGCAAGAACCAGATTACCTCGACATCGCTGATGAGGGTGGTACGCCAAAATCCAATACTCATGCAAGGAGAGCACAGTCGGACTTTGGTAACAACATTCTAATCTCTGTCGAAGCGGCAGACCCTGATGTTGTGACAGGAAATTCCACACCTCTGTCCACTTCACCAGAGCTTATGCGGCCTGCTAGTGGCGACTGGTCGGGGACGTCTCTGAATACGAATATGGAACGTAGCCATTCGGACCAAGTACTAACCTCCACCAACCGTCGTTATACTACCTCGGCTGGCTCGAATGCACCAACGCGATCGCGCTCTCCGCCGCCCATCGACCAAGCTGCAGCTGTCGAAAGAGCTTTGGCCTTGTCGCGCAAACTCTCGATCTCCAACATTCAGACTCATGTTACTAATGAAGGAGATGTAATGCTCGATATGCATGGCTACAAGATGGATCGAGAAGACGCCACTGAAGCAGAGAAACTTGCCCGCAAGATTCTTGCCGAGGAACTAGATGGCGAATATAACATTAACTCCTTGATTGGTGCCGACAGAGATGGCAACCTCTGGATTTACTCTAGCGAAGAGGCGAAAGAACTGGCAGGGCGACAGGAGGAAACCTCCCATCCGATCGACGCAGCAGTTTCAGATGGAGGGTATTCTTCTGATGATGCAAAGAGTGGATATTCATCTGGCGAGGACAAGCGCATGATACGCGCGACATTCACACCACCTTCCACACCGCCTTCATCACCTCCTCCTGTTCATCGAGAGAGTGACTCCAAGAGCTATGCCAAAACTCTGCGACTGACTTCAGACCAGCTCAAGAGCCTAAACCTTAAGCCTGGTGGTAATGAGATTTCATTTAGCGTCAATCGCGCCACGTGCACTGCTTTCATGTATCTCTGGCGTCATGATGTTCCGATTGTCATCTCGGACATTGATGGGACAATTACAAAATCGGATGCCCTTGGTCACATTTTCACTATGGTTGGCCGAGACTGGACTCATCTGGGTGTTGCAAAGCTGTACACCGACATTGCTGCCAATGGCTACAATCTCCTTTACCTCACATCTCGATCTGTTGGTCAAGCTGATACAACGAGGAACTACCTCAATGGCATTGTCCAGGAAAACTACAAAGTCCCAAAGGGTCCGGTGATTATGTCTCCGGACAGAACATTTCACGCTCTCCGCCGTGAAGTGTATCTCCGCAAACCGGAGGTGTTCAAAATGGCATGTCTCAGAGACATATTGAATCTCTTCGGACCTAAACATAACCCGTTTTATGCCGGCTTTGGGAACCGTCTTACAGACGCATTGTCATATCGAAGCGTCAAGATCCCCCCCACTAGGATCTTCACCATCAATAGCAATGCCGAAGTTGTATTGGATTTGCTTTGCTTGACAAAGTACAAGAGCAGCTATGTGAATATGAGAGATTTGGTCGACCATTTCTTTCCACCAGTACACAAGGTTGTTGAGGAGGAGTTTACAGATTTCAATTATTGGAGAGATGAATTGATGGACCCCGACGAGTTTAGCGATTCGGATGCAGAACACGACGACGACGATGCCGAAGATGATGAGGATGAGGAAGGAGATGTGGGGGAAATGGGGGATTCATACCTGGAAGAGGGAGAGCTGGAGGATGAAGATGCCGAGTACGGCGAAGAAGACGAGGAATACGATGAAGACGAGTACGATGAAGAGAACCAGCTCGCCGACAGTATGCTTCAGGAGCCTGGGGAGAAGCAAGGCAGGCTGCAGCATGGAACACCATCCGGAGATCAAGAAAAGGTCAGGCAGGAACAGGATGAGAAAGAGGAGTTCACGGACCAAGAACGACGAAGGGGTGGTATGCTCAACGACCTCGATACATCAAGGCTCAATCAGGCGAAAGAATTCGCGGAAAAAGAACTCGGTGCTGTTACGAGTGAGGTTGTGAATGAGGTGGGGAAATTCACCGGCATTTTGCGGCGAGACAGTGCCAATTAGGACGAAGAACAGAAGACGACAGCCGCGGCATAGAGTCAAGCACAGCAATGCTTAAGGTGGGAAGCATTACTGTATGAGAAGCGTAAGTTATTATCGGTGGATAGATCAATGAGTGGATTATTGCATTGAATCAGTTCTTTTTTTTTTGTTCCTGCTTTTCTTTGTTTGGGATTAGCATCATTGCTCGGGCGGCTCGACTTTTCTTTCTGGGATTTGATTTTTTAGACACCTTTCATTATTTCTTGCTGGCGTAATTGTTTGGTGGAGTTGGCTTTTTTACCCTTTTCTGTTTCTGTGGGATTGTTATATTATCGTCATGTTTCGAGGAGAAGAAAGGTGAGTATATGGTGGAGTTCATTCTTGGTTTTCTTTTATGCGGCATATTGTGAATTGTATATACGGGCGGATGTTTTGATAGAAAGAAGCATGGAGAGAATAGAAAGTTCAACCTTTCTTCTAGGATACATATGAGGGAACATTGATGGAATAGATGTTTTTTTTGGATCTCAAACCCGATTTTTGCTGTCTCAAGCTTGATTCAATAAACCCGATGAGTAACATTACATGAGTACAATCTTTACAAACATAATGAAAATCACAAAAAAAAAGAACGGACACCAGCACTGAAGATCCGAGGATAGCGAGGCAACAAATTTCTATTCATAACCACTTTCCATATGTTACAGACGACATGACCTGACCTGACAAGTTTCCTCTCCCACCCCCGAGGAGGATGAGGAAATAAATGTACTTTTCATATGACGACCACCCACAACACCATGCGAGTTTTTGAGAAGACAAAGGAAAAGAAAAGAAATATGAAAAGATATAATCTGGCAATCAGAAGGAAGCATAAGCTACGATTTTACACGCATGACGCCATGGAACCCCCCCTCCCCTACCCACACACAAGCCAGCAGCAACGCCATAGAGGAAAAGAACAAACAAAGGCCATTTCGATCATAGACGTTAGTCAGTCAATCCGTAGTAGTGACAAGTTTACTTGCAAGCTGATACCAGCCCAACACACAAAATAGAGAGATCGGCACAATACACAGATGGCACAACAACTACGAGATAGAACGAGGACAAGCTAAACTCTGCATAGCGCCAGAGTAGTAGATAGGAAAGTAAGAATAGTAAGCTCAACGAACACCCGTACGTCCAAACCACCCAATCAAACAGACAGACAACGCAGGACAAGGAAGCAAACCCCCCAGTACGGTCCGAACGAAAAAACAAAGGAACCCGAAGAACAACAACAAACAATCCAAGACCAAGAAAGCAAACCGCAGAAATCAAGAATTCTTTTTGTTGCTTAACGCCGACTCGAATCCGTCAACACCTAGAAGTGGGACAAAGGGGAATGAATGTTGCTGTAGAAAGTAAATGAATCTCGTTGCGCGTCAATTCAAAGGCAGTCGTCGCTTAGGCAGCATAGACCGAATGATACGATCGGCTATCACCTTCAAGGCGATCCATCTGACCGTCTCGGGCGGCAATATACATGGTGTTCATCCTCTGCATGTCCAGAGGCTCAGTCGGGTCATTCGGGTTTTGAAGGGCACCAGGAGGTCCTTGTGGAGGCATCTGGCCAGGCTGAGGTGGTGGGTGCATGTGTGAGGCATGATGACTACACGAAAGCAAATAACTATGGATCAGCAAAAACTCTTGACCATGCGTTTCGATCATTTCTCATCAAAGGAAATAGGTTGAAGACCGGTGATATATGTAAGGAGAAATCCCGTAGAACCGGTAAACGAAAAGCAATCATAGAATAGGTACATAGAATCTGAAAAAATGAAAAAAATGAAAATCAACAGGATCAAGGAGAAAAAGGCAAACTACTTTAGAGGCGCAAAGCTCTGATAATGGTGCTGTGGTGGCATGGCCATCGATGGAAACACGGGCGGAGGAGGTGCAGGGCGGTAAGGTGTGCCGGCCGGACCAGAGTTATTCTGACTGCGTCCCCAAGACAACCTCACCCTCGAGTTACCAATGGGGTAGCCTTGCATCTGGTTGATCGCCATCTCTGCGGCGTGTCGTTGAACGAATTGCACAAAGCCACAACCCTTTCCGGGAGGAATCTTGACATAAGTGATCTCGCCAAAGCCCTGGAAGAACGAGCGAAGCTCGTCCTCCGTAACATAGCCTGAGAGTCCACCAACAAAGACGGTGGTGTTATTGGGATCGGTAAATTGGTTCATGGGCTGAGGAGCACCATAATATCCCATCGGAGGAGCACCCATGGTGTACATTCCCATAGGACCTGCGGCACCACCGGGCATAGCGGCTGAGGCACCCGTTCTGCTCTTAGGAGTAGCGGTTGAGATACGCATGGGGCGGTTGCCGCAGTAAACACCTTGCATCTCTGTCAAGGCACGGTGCTGGTCCTGCTCATCCGAGAATCTGACGAATCCGTAGCCGCGAGACATTCCACTAACGGGATCGGTCATAATCTTGGCGGACTTGCACGAAGGGAACCGGGACTGGAAGAGCGAAACCAGAACGTATTCGTTAACCTCAGGTCCGAGATCGCCCACGAAGATGGAAAACTCCGGGCCACGATCGTCGCTGGAGGAGTGAGCGTTTAGCATATTGCTATCACCGGCTGAGTTTTGTTGGGATACAAACCGTCTGTCCGTAAGGCCACCTCCGGAAGCCCAGTTCAATTTGAAAGGACGGGAGCTGTTAGGGATTTGAGTCCCGTTAAGGTTCAGAGCCTTGGCAGCGGCGGCGGGGTTCTGGAACTCGACGAAGCAGTAGCCAGCGTTTCTGACATACCAATTAGCCGGTAATTCAAACTATATCATGTAGAAACCCTTCATCAAAACCTACCCAGAGAACTTATCACGAATCATTTTGACATTAACATTCTCGCCGAGCTGGAACCAGACATTGCGGACAAAGTTCTCATCGATCCAAGGCTCGAGTTCACCCATCCTAGAAAGGACACATGTCAGTGTTGAAGGACCAAAATTGACAGGAGCCGGAAAAATCTGGTGGAATTGGACACGTACCACAATGTGGTTTTGCTGCCATCGCCAGCGCTGCCATTGCCAGAGGGAGGGCCACCACCATTGTTGTAAGGCGCAGGGGAAGCGCTGGGTTGTCCTGGCTGCGGAACAACCTGGCCAACAGGCGCATTGCCACCAGTAGGAGAAGCAGATCCTCCCTGCTGCTGCGCGAATTCGTTGTATTGTTGGAAAGACATGCTTGATGAAGTGTTGATTGAAAAAGGTAACGCCGGCAACTCGGAAGACTGATGATACGTAGTGGGGTTGATGCGGAAGTTTCCCTCTAAAAACAGAAAAATTTTCGAGAAGGAAAAAGTTGAGACTAGATCAGACCAATTTACGATGTAGATAACGCTAGGCCGATGCTAAGAAAAACCAAATGATTAGACTTAGTTGTATTGATCCACAACAAAGTGAATGGCATACCGAGAAAAAGAGTCCGGAACTGTAGCGCCGACAAGGTAAATTCGATAGTACAAGTGCCGAAAGTGAAACTTTTTCCTTGCGACAAAATCACACGTTCAATCGAAACCAACGGAGAAACTTGAGAACCAATTTGAAGACGCAGAGTCGAAAATTGAAACCAGTGTCGAAGTAAGTGGCCGTATCAACAGACAGTCAAACCGTTGACACAAAGAAGGACGAAGAACTATGAGTGTTACGAGTACCAGGTCAGCACAGAACGAGTATAGAAAGCTACATAGAAGTCGCAGAATACGAGACAGTTGGATAAGAAATTGAAAATCAAGAATGAGTGAATTGAGTATCAAGGGAATGAATGGGGAGTACAAACAAACAAGCAGCGTGAAAGAAACTCGTTCTGGATAGGGTTACAAAAGGATGCAAAACAGATGAGCAACCCTTGGAGGGGTCGAGGGGAACACGAGAAGAGAGGTGGAAGTGGAATGGGGGGTGGATTGGGATGGAGCGGGGTGGTAAAGTTGGAATAGTGCGGTGTGTACCTGGTGGTGAGAGAATTCCCGATGGTGGGTGATGGCTGTGTGCTCGGTGGGTATTGCTTGCCGATGACGACGTGACTGAAGTAGTAGCAAGCGACGAAACCCGAGATCGAAATCGAAACCGAAGAGGTAGCAGTAGCAGATTGATTGACTGATTCAACAAGGAAACCAACAACGTAGAACGCACACGGAAAGCAACGCCGTAACTGGTAAAAAAGCAGAACACAGTATCCACGCGAGACGGAGAGCCGGAGGGGAAGGAGGAGGGAGGAGGATGATGATATTTTGAGATGAGGCGAAAGGGAAAAAGAGAAGAATCAGGAGAAGGAAGGAAGGAAGAGGAGAAGTACAGGAACAAGAAAGGCCGAGGAAGATGTGAGTGAACGAGAACAATGTTTCTAAGTAAAGGTCATACATGCCACCTACGCTGCATACCTCATCCCACTGCGCCACTTCCACATCTTCTAGATCCACCTCCATTTTCTGTTTCTAAACAAACGCTGCTTTCCTTCTCTCACTCTCTCCACTCGTCATTGTCATCGTGCTTCCTCTAACCATCTTGATTGAATTCCACGCTCTAGCGTTGGCTGACAATTCGACTTCTTCGCACTTAGTTAGTGTTCCACATCCCAGATTCAACCCGCTCTAGGCAAACCCGCTTCGCAACCCGGCGCACAAAACGACAAACTTCACAAACTACATGTGCCTTTCCCCGAAACAACAACGATGTCCTCTTTCTTTCCCGACCATATGTTGGGAGGCAGAGAGCACAAACGCAGGGTTTAGCTTTTTTCAAATTGCCAAAGCCGTCGGCTGCAGAGGCACATATATTATCTCTGCGCCCCATGTGTGGTTAAAGAACCCTAAAATGTTTAAAATCTGTTGATACCACTGCAAACATTGTGAGACTATTGAAGTTTGTCCGTAAAACTTTCTTTTGATTGCCATTCTTCCAATTAGGTGTAGAAAGTTTCCGTCTCGTGTTCTAGAGTTAGTTATTTCCATCTGGGCGGATTTGCCTTCCCCTTGTCGTTGTTCATCGAGGTTATGCTTGCTACTGCTCACTCCGCAGCTGCAAGAAGGGCTTCTGGACTCCGCCAACTTGATTGGACCGTAGGGCGATGCAAGTGCATGCAAATTTGTTTGTATTCTACTCTACTGGTAGGTTCGTATTTTGATACCTCAGTGTGTCTTCAATTTTGCTAAGAAGCTGAGCTCATAGCTCCGTTCCGCAAAGACGCGTCGAGGCTTCAAATCAGTAATCCATCCATCCATAGGGTTCTCTAGATCGCTTTTGCTAATGCCCAGTCGCCGGCAAGCCGCCATGCCGCCATGCCGCCATGCATGGTTACATACCCTGGTACGTATCAAAAAGTCTCAAGTGCGCGCAAGCTTGATGGCGATGTCATCGTTTTAACATGGAAGCACTATCTGTATCTACCCCCGGAAATTTTCGCTCCTTCGCGATTACGACCTACGATGCCACAGCATACCTCGTACCTGGGTATGTAACTCATACCAAGATGTGCTCGTGGCCAAAGGGAAGGCCAGCAAGGTAATATATTCTTGCTTGCATTCCAATATGCAAAGCATCCGAGTTTGATCACCGGTCCCAGATATCAGCTAGCAGAAATCGGTATTAGAATGTCTCATACCAGGCAGCAAAGGGACTGCGTAAAGGATGAACCAGTGCTCTACTCTAGAAGGGCCCGGGCATCTTATAAAGCTTTTTCCCGGCTGTCGGAAGCAATGGGGCCCAAACTTGAGGAGGCATGCGGATAGCCGACCTGATGGTGCAAAGGAGATACCACAATTGCGAACGAAAACAGGCGGTTGGGTGCATGTCCTATTCCACCAATCACTGAAATATCCACATCTGCTGTGTGGAATTCGAAAATCTAACCATCCTGGCCTCTTGAATTTTGGCGAAACTACGGTACTGAAAATGACTTTGATAGCTCACTCACTAATGCCCTGGAAGGCGCAGACATCACCTTAGTTCCGAGTACTAGCTAGGCTAGAAATGTCTTTTTTGTATGGAATTCCAGCGACAAACTAACAAACACCGCAGATTGATGACCGATCATGAAGTAGGTACATCCTTCTTGCAAAATCTCAGTAAATGCTTCCTGTGTATCATAATACCAGTAATTGGCTCGAATAGGAGAGGCATAGGCCACAGCTCCTCCCCATCCTCTCAAACAGAAACCCTAGCAAAGATATGCTCCATATTGCATTCAATTATAGGATCCAGCTCCAAACATCATTGCATTAGGTGTAATCTTTTTGTCCGGGGTTTTAAATCTCTTTCTTCAAAATAATTCTCGGTTTCTTTGGTGGTCTTCCGACAGGTCTGTGAAGGCCTGTCGCTTTGCGTTTACCCTTTACTTTCCCAGGGCCGGCTGCGTTAGAAGCACTGGAAAACATATGACCTACCCTAGTACTTTTCGGTGGACTGCTGTCCTCCATTTCGTTAGCTTGTGGTTCTGGACTGTTGAGTGGCGTCAACTCAGAAGACGTAGGGCTGGAAGCCTCAACAACAGCGGCGGCTTCTGCGAGAGTGCGAAGCGTTGTGAAGGTATTATCTAGAGCCATGATGCGACTATCCATGGGGTCACTGTCAGCATTGCTGTCCTCCATGTCATTGGCAGTACCGTCGGGTGACTTGGCTGGTGAAAGTGGGAGCTTTGTCAGCTTCTTCAAGTTTGAAAGCTTCAAGATTATCACCATCGTTGGCCTAGAACCACCAACAGTGGGAAGGGTTAATCCTTGGGGAGGAACTATAGAGGTTCCATAACATGGTTAGAAGCGAAGACAGAACCAGAAAGGAGGCAGAGGACGTGGAAAAGATGCGAAGGAGCAGAATTGCCAATAGAGCTACGCACCAACAAAGAAACAAAACCTCACAAGATGAAGCCTTGCAGCAAACTGGACTTCCTTGGTTTGGGCAGTTTTGGTGACATTTCTCGCTAACCCAACGGGCCTCCAAGTTTCCTCCTTCGACGCAGTATTGAGGATGAGCTCGGAATTGGGCATAACGTTCTGAATTCCTCGATCACCATTCTTTTTGGCTTGTTCCTGTCCACCAGACACTGTGAGCCTAGCTACGCCACCATTACCGCCTTCACTGACGCGCTTCTCAGAAGTCGATGTAGCACCACGCCTACTGGTGTGGAGACTATCGGGTGCTTGCCAACGAGTGGGATCCAAGGTGAGGGCGACAGGCGGCTTAGGAGCGTAGTAAAAGGCCGTAGTCTGCGTCGCTCCAGGGCCCATAAGATACTTCTCGAGGGTGCGGTACTTTCTGCCCACCGAAACTAAGAGTTGGATAACACTAACTCCCAACGGAATGCCGACAGGAGCTGGCGGATAGAGGCCTTCGTGAGGATATTGTTCGCCTGTCATCTGAATGGGATCCGTATTTCCTGACACAAGCGCTTTTTCAATCCACGCAAGCCCTTGATTTTCAATTTCCTTAGGCGCTTCTACACGGCTCCCCTCAAAATTCCCTTGACGCCCCGTGGCGGCTATGACTAATTTGGGCAGCGGCGTAAATACGAACGCCCGCTCGTCTGTCCGTCCAACTCGAAAGCCTCCAAACTCCACATGGAACCCTTTTCCCTTAATCTTAAACTCGCGGAAATGTCTGAGTCCACTTGGAATGCCATCGACAAGTAATTCAACCCTCATATCTCCCTTCATGTAGTCCAGGAGCTCTGTGGGGTCTTTAAAATCCATCACGATCTTCATAGGAAGGTCATAGTTGGCTAGGATCTTTGCCGGAGTTTCGATGCTTGAAACATAAACTGGAGAGAGCATTCCACCCTACCGCAGTTATATGTTATATTAGGTAATGCTCAGTAAAGAGAAGGAAATGTGATTAAGCCTACCACGGGCTGCCATATAGCGGCGGGCTTTGACTCGGGGACAGGCGTGAATGTTGTGCTGCCGGTGCGTCCTTCTGGGTTGGAGGCCACCTGAATCCCGACAGAAATTCCAAAGTTGTCAACAATAGGCATGGCGTCTGTCGTAGATTGGTAGATTGAATGAACAATTTGTGGTAATGAGGAATTGATGGTTAGGGGGTTGGATTGAGCACCGAGCTTTAGAGTGTTCTAGCGTCGAGCTCGAGTTGGTATCCTCGAATAGAGAAGTACTTCCGATAGGTACACGAATGTGAATGTTATTCAAATCAAACTTGTGCTCTCCAAGTAATAAGCCTCCATCAAGTTCAGCCCTCCACATTCGACTAGCCAAAGCTCCTCAAAAAAGAACTCGACATAATATCATGTGATTATCTGTTCTCGCCCCGCTCTCCTGCAAGAAGTACTTTATATTAGTATAAAGAATAATGCCAGACTCAAAATCCACGCTCGCATCCGACCACCCTCCCACTCCTCTTCTCTCGCCCGCGCCCTCCACATCTACCTCTACCGCTTCATACTCCCATCCGCTCCCAACACCTTCGAAAAAGCCTCTGACCTCGAGCGCCTCTTCCAGTCTTATCCGTTACCTTGACAATGCCCTGCTCTCCACCTCCAGTCTCCACCTCCAGCGCTTCTCCGAACATGGCTACCGCAACGTCGGCGGGCTCTGCGCAGACCTAGAGAAACTCGTCGACGTGCTGTGGATCTCGTCGTTCGTGCCTCTACAAATTCAATACCTTCTGCAGATCGCAAACACCTTCAACGAATTCCTCTGGGGATACTATGTGCAGGGTAGTGAGTGGAAAGACGTCCTTGCACTGGTGGATAAGCTCGATCGATGCTTCTACTCTATGATCACCGAGGGGAAGGTGGATATGACGGAGAAGGTGCGTCTCAAGAGCATGATTGAGAGGACCAGGTTGCATTTAGTGAAGCTTCCCGAGTTCGGGGGCGAGGATGGTGAGAGACCGGATCGGCTAATGCGAAGTATTGAAGAGGCATGTGGGATGGATACAGTGTTGGGGGCGCCGATGACGCCCGCAATAGAGGAAGATAAGATGGATGTCGTATACGACGACGAGGAGGACGGCGATGACGAGGTCGGAGACGAGGACGAGGACGAAGACGTGGGAGATTTGGAGTGGGAGACTGAAGTTTCAAAGGCTTACGACAGGTATGAAGGTCTCCACGCTGCTATTAAGACTGAGATGCCTGACATAGACACTCTGCGCAGGACTTTACAAGAGATCGGGGACGAGCTGGCGTCCACAGCCTCATAATGAACTTCGCCATGACTTTCTGAACGTTACAGTATTGAACCGCAGTGAATAACCCTGTTTGTGCTCCGTAATTATGCCCAGGCCCTGTCGAGGTTTGTTTAAGACATTAATATAGGTACAACAGTGCACGCTACCCATTCACTCCGAAACCCTCTCCCTGCCTGCCGGAAACCGAATGAGATGTATTCTAGCCGTAACTCCTTTGTGAAAATCGAAAGTTATGTATCAACCCATCCCATCAAGACCCGACCCAAGAAGGGAAAGAACCGATAACAAACAAAACGCCTTAAGAATGTTCCGGCCTTGTCTACCCACCAACATGCAAAGAAAACGAGATAAGCAAACCCGAGGAAAACACAAAACTGTATGTATCGTAAAGCATAGATCGTAACCCACAGACAAGTCCGACTGTATGTGACGAAGGCAAGTCGGAAGTGAATATGCATAATCACCCTCTGATCCCCTGTTCAACGGTTAGAACAAGACTCCAAGATATGGTGTGAGGAACTTACGAAAAGAAATCCCAGATCCTTCGCATTAAGTCTTCCCAAACCGCGTTGGGCGTTTTCATCCAACGCCCCTTCGATTAGCTTGCGCTTCATCTCCTGAAGTTCCATTACGCGGTCTTCCACAGTCCCGGCTACAACAAGTCTATGAACCACCACCCGGCGCTGCTGGCCAATGCGATGAGCTCGATCGATGGCCTGGAATTCTATAAAAGGATTGTAAAAAGGATCTTGTGATAATTAGTCAGGGATAAGAGGGATAAGATGTAGGAACGAAAGAAAGTTGCAATACATACCAAAGATGATAACTTGTGACGCAGCGACCAAATTCAGACCAGAATTGCCTGCCTTGAGACTCACGAGGAGAATCTTGATGTTATCGTCATCTTGAAAGTCAATCAGCGCTTGGTTGCGTTTAGAGGCCGACATTCCACCGTCGTATCTGCGGTAGCTGAAGCCCGCCTTGGATATAGGAATCTCAAGGAGATCAAGCAGCGAAGTAAACTGGCTGAAGACAATCGTTTTCTCGGTGGGATCCTTTCGTTGGATCTCTTCCACAATTTCTACGCATTTCGAAACCTTAGCGCTGTCTACCCAACGTTTTTCCAAATACTTGTGATCTGTGAAATATTAGCACACCGTAATGTTGGAGAATGGTAGTAAAGGGTATCGCACATTGCCGCTTGCTCTTTTCGTTTCTCATCGCATCTTTCCGGACCTCTGCTAGCGTTCTGCCTCTTGCAGCTTTCTTCTTTCCCTTCTCCTTAGATGATTTGGTTTTGTTCTGAGCCTTATTCGATTTGTCGTCCTTCGGTGGTACATAATCGTCGCCAGCACCATCTGGAACCACAAAATTGGCCAAGTCACCATTTTCATCTTCCTCGTCTTCTGAGTCAGAGTCCGTATCGTAGATTAGATCGTCGTTACGTTCAATTGCGAGGTCATCGGCCTTGTCGATCTCTTGATCACCAGGGGGGTGAATCCGCTTGAAGCTGCTGAGATCGGTAACCTTCTTTGGGTTAAGTTCGCCGCGACAGCCAGGGCACCTGAGCTTCGAATGCTCTTCGCCACGCTCAAGATTTGATTGCTCATGCTGGGTTTGAACTTGTAAAAGGCACTCCTTGCAGAAAAGGTGACCACACGGGATGACAATTGATGGGTTTTCAGAAACATCCAAACAAACTGGACATTCCAATGATTCCGACTGCTTGATCCTGACAACTGCATCGGGTGAAAGTTCATGGACTAACGCTAACATCGCTTCCTGATCGTTCTCTTCTTTTGCTTCTTCGAGGTCGTTAATGAGATGAGGGTGGCAACAAGCCTGCCTCAAGCGAAGGAGAAGGACCAAAAGGTTCGAATAATTCCTCCCCACAGCATTTTGTCGCAGATACTTATTGAAGACAATCTTCGACTTAGATTCAAGGCCATCGTAGAATGCTTGCTCGTCCGATGAGAAAACTGCGTGAACCATTGTAACTTCCTTCGGAGGGAGTGTAAGAATTGGTTGTCCGTCGATTTCAGAGGACTTGGTACGACGCAGTAATATGGCCTTGAGCAAAGCCTGTAGTTTGCTCATGGCTTGGTCGGCTTGATGCTGTGACTTCTGCTTAAGCGGCCGTGAAAATGTCTGCCAGCGGTGTTAGTGATAGCACAGGACAGGTGGCTGATGAGACTAACCTGTGAGAACTGAGTCCACTCGTTGTATGGTTTGATTCTAAGAAATCGGAGAAGAGAGAATAATCTACAATATGCGTCAGCCGCTGATGAGTGCAGTGCAAAGCAGTAATAATGTCCATACTCATCACAGGAATTTTGCATAGGAGTTCCAGATAGGCACAGTCTGTATTGAGCGTTAAGCGAATAACACCCTTTAGATGACTGAGTGTCTTTATTCTTGATGTATTGCGCTTCTATATTAACGTATTAGTCGCGCATAGCTTATAATCATAGAAGTCAAACATCTCACCATCGATGACCACACGGTAAAACCTGGAATCTTCACCTAGGAGCAAAAGTTTGGGCTTTATACCGCGGCTTTCTTCAGGGGTATTATCATACGATTCCTTGCGCTTGTATTCCGAAGCAATTGTTCCAAATGTGGTCATAACAACTGTTTAAAATCCAAAAATCAGCCACGATCTCACAACCTTGTATAGGAATGCCCGCCAAATTTCCAAGGCTAGACTCCACAACAAAATGTCCTAGTCTACTCACCGTCATACCCTGCTAGATCAGAAAAGTTTTTGACCTTCTTGCCCCCTCCGTGATGAATGTGAACAGAAAGTTTATGCTCCGGCTTCAGCTTTTTCCTGATTTCTCTTTCCCATTGCTTCAACAATGCGACCGGTGCGATAATTAACGTAGTCTTGCATTTCTTATTCTGGGACGGTCGGGACACAAGAAGAGCCAAAGTCTGGATGGTTTTGCCCAACCCCATCTACAAGTAATCAGCACTACCATTAGAATATATTCCGAAATGGGGTTATATACGTCATCTGCGAGGATTCCGCCCTTAGTTTTGCTTTCTTCCATCTTCTTCAACCAGGTCAATCCGACCTTCTGATGCTCCATGAGTGGGTAGACAAGCGCGTCCGGGGTACCTTCACGGTTCTCTGGCGGAATTTCCATATCAGGACGAATATTTTCCAATAAAGACTTGATCTCTTCTAGCGTTTTGGTAGGATCATTGGAAACATAGTGTGCATAAGTTTTAAGTTCGCTCAGCCTACTCTCAGGCATACCGGGTACTGGCCAACTGTCATTAAGTAAGACATTGCCGGCCGTGTCGACAATTTGTGAATCCGTTGAACCCAGAAAGTCGACCTCTTCAAACGCCTTGGTTGCGGTGCCAGCAGTTTCCGAGGAAATCCCGACTGGCATGTTGATCCAATCAGCCATACCCACAGAAGCCCAAAAATTGTCGCCCTGGTATTCAAAATCATTCATATGCTCAGATTTGATGTTTAGAGTGTCTTGATGCTGTCCGTTCATGGCCATACCACTGGTAAAGGGAGTAGCTGGTAAGAAATTACTGCTATCAATAAGCTCCTCATCATCATCGGACGATAGTTCAATTATGCTCCTGCGAAGTGGGTGGACGTCTTGTTGGCGCAGAGAAGGGCTTAAAACCTCCGGTAGTCGCATTGAAGATGCATCAATGTGGTTCCCCGTGCGTTGAAATGTGATGGGCGGAGAATAGCCATTGTTAAACTGCTCCTGCAATTGCCGGGCATATTCTTCGTCCCCGGTATATACATCGTCCCGGAGCCTAGATTTATTAACATCTACTTTCCTAAAAACCTCATCGGAGTAACATACACTTGCTGAGAGCTCGGTGTATTGAGCACTGAAAGTCGAGCCATATCGGTATCACTATTATTATCAACTTAGCATCATCATCCAATCTAAGTTTGTACGATTAAAGCCAAAGGGGCGGTAGGAGAAATTGACACAATGGCAGAATCAAAAGCTCCCCGCTTCTTTTGTTCAGCAAAAAGGTTCCAGTTTGACGTTCAAGAGATTGCAAGGTACTTGGTATCAGACCGTTTACCAGTGAAGAACATCAATGAAAGAAAGCAAACAAAAATTACATACTCGTTCTGCTTGTATCCATTTCTAACAGGACTCGGTGAGTGCGCAAAGTTCCTTGGACTAGGCGTATATCTTGGGGATTTTGTATCAAATTCCACATCATCCTCAGCTCCTAACGACTCCCTGTGTCGTTTCCTATTATGCGCGCCACTCCCATTCATATCCCCACCCAGCCCAACCGCGTCGTAAAAGAACAGCGAACTATCACTGTTACTTGGGTTTCCGTAACTACGATCGCTTTCCAGTTGCGCTGAGTCGAAATCGAATCCAGTGTTTATTGTGCCAATTTCCAAGTTATCGTTAGGGTACTGTTTCGGTGACTTTTGTTGTTGCTGGTGGTTTAACTGACTGATATGCCAACGGATCTGTGCTATATCCCGTTGCCTAGTTGAAGCCTCGTCATCATAGGGCATATCTTCTTCAAGAGCTTTAACATGTTCTTCAAGCATACTGACTGGAATACCGTCGAGATCGAGTAAAGACGGTGAGGAGGAAGGTGAATCCCAGGACGCCATTATGAATAGGGCGAGGGTGGCCAGAAACTATATGCCCTGTGGGAACAGAGTCGTGCAGGCGTTTAATTTGCGGCGCAGCGGTGGCCCTGTCCTGCAGAAAAGGGCCTGATGTCGTGGAGCTCTCGCTCTGGTCCCCGCCTGAGTTGCGTGCGCACTTTGCAAGCACGGCCCAGGCGAGCGGCACGGCAAGAGCAATATGACTTTGACTTCGGAGAGCCGCGTAACACGAGCTGAATCGTCGGATTATTGGTCTGTCTGTCTGGCGATTTCTGCAGCGGGGTGTGATGACGAGTTAAAGGGTTGATGTAGGAAGGGAGGGTGGAGGAGAAGAAGGAGGAGGCGGGGGCGACAGACGACAGGTGGAGATGAAAAGGTAGGCGTCAAAACGCAGGATAGACAGACAGGGCGACAGCTCGTGGGTAAGTAGAAGTATGATGTTGTTTTTCCCTACGAGCACCTTGACCTTAGTAGAACGCCCGTGCAACAGCTGGTGCCTTCAGCAGGGTTGCTGGAGGTGTGGGCGATCTGCGTCTGAATTTAGCCCACGGAAATGCTAGGTGCTAACAGTAGACGACCCTTCTGTGGGTGGGCAGAGAGACCTGGGATGGAAAGAAGTGCTCTTACTGTGCCAGGTAGGCACCTAGGTACTTTCTGGTACTTCTCGTCCGCCCTGCTCAGCGAGCTGGAGCACTCTAGGCAATGCCTTGTCTGTTGGGAGCGAGCGCGCAGATAAGTACTTGAGCAGGAAGTATCTACTCGGTATCGCCGGGTCAGAGTCCACAGTTCGAGTCATAGCAAACCGATTATCGCGGCTTCTGGACCTCTTGGAAGACGTTCCTAGTAGCCCTCCCGGTGTGCGCTTGGAAGTAGGGGGCTGCAGTTGTAGCCTCGCCAATCTGCTGGAAATCCCACACTATTTTGACCATCTGCACTGAACCCTGAGCAACATGCGTACATGTACCCAAGTAAAGTACCTCTCTAGATGTGTCTACTTTTATTATACTTACTTACTAGCATGTAGGTTCTTTGAAGTGTGGATAGACAGAAGTATATTCAAGTAGCTTCTTACCTACCTGAGCCGCAGCCACAATTCCTCTATGTTGTGTCCCTCTGTGTTCGTAAGATTGAAGAAAAATAAAACATGCATTCTCCTCCTTTCGACGTGTGACTCACAAAAACTGACAGCGAGTCACCATTTCAGCCTCGTAGGAGAGAGAACATTCTGTACGCGACCGAGACGTCCACCTAACATCAAACACACAAGGCGGCAATCTGCAACCAGCCGAATACCTCCGCTTCAACGCCTCCCAGCCAGTCATTGTGCGCACTTTTGAATGAAAGACCCCACCCAACAATTGGGAAGTCCAAGCTACCAAGTAGCATAATACGGTCAACATTCCTGTCTATGCCTTAATAGTGGCGAGGATCGTGCGCTACTTATACTGTCTGTTTTTGTTGGGACACTCCCTGAAGGCATGGAATATACTGGCACATCTGAAGCGGAAGACAGCCTCGGGAGCGCAAAAACGTTCGTTATCGATGGTGATGGCCTGACGAGGCTCAGTCCTCAACCTTTCGTCTTTGAAGTGAAGAAGTCACATGAGAAGCGGTCTGGATTTACTGTCGAAATTAAGGGGGAATCAGGGAAATTTTCGCCTTGATGTTGCAAATGATTTCAATCTTTGCGGCGGCAACCACGTTTAACGTGAAGATTTTAGAGTAACCGGTAAGATCACCTCCAGCCTTGTTACCCCGTCTCCGTTTCATGACAACGAGTGTGAGGATACTACAAAAGAGCTGTGAAAGATCAGCGGTGGGGCTGACGACAGCTCCGGATGCAAAGATGGAAATAACGCTGGCCATCCCCAGGAACAAAACCAACTGCAGCAGCAGATGGAGATGGGTATCATAGCCGGACAAGGACACCGAGAAAGGCAAACGAATGATAAGTTCAGCAGTTATTTATGGTTCCGCCGATAACATACCACCAGATTGAAGAAAGTGAGCAGAAGCAATACTGAGGTGCTGTAACACACAACACCAAGCTACTGGTAGTACAGTCAATCATTAAGGGACTTGTGGGATGCAGGTCGGATTTAACAGAAGCTGAAGCGCCCCACCCGCTGGTCCCCTGACTTCCAAAGCCAAAGCACAAATAAGAATGCCCTTGCCTCGTCTACATCTCTTCTTTCTTTGATGCTCAGGCATCCAGCTTGCCTAGATTGCTTCTAATGCGAGCCACAGAGCAGCTAGATGTCTTCAGGTGCTACTAGAACTTCAATCGCCCAGGTTCGTGTACTCTAAGGATAGGATCTAAAATCCTGTAGTGATATAAATATAGTGACACTCTTCATAACCAAACCTTTAGAAAGATAAACTCTAATTCGGAAGGCTGGTTCGTTGCGACATCCCTGTGGAGTACGTTTTACTGCACAGCATGTCATAGCCTTCGGGTTCCATACCGAGGCACTGAGATGAATTATATTATATATCTGGCATCCGTGCTTGCCCTGCCAAGGTGCCACGTGCGGATTAAGCTTATCCCTGTGACCATCCTTGAATTCATCGCGAACTTGCAGTAATGGTGGAGAAAAGATCGGTCTGGTATGCGCTGGATCCCTCAGTATCACCGGGACACTGATGTATCTAGAGGGAATGAGAGAAGCAGAAGTGAACACAGAACAGACCCAAAGCTATCAACCAGATCCACCTTCCACCATCCATTTACTAGAACCAAACTCACATAACACAAGCCCATCATCGCAAGATATCATACCAGTATCCCAATCCATACGCAAACCCACAACACCATCAACACCACTACCCACAGAAGAGAAAATAAAAGACCAGAATACCATATACCTGCATGTATAGATGGTAGTGGTCACTCATCGCCACAGCTCATCATTACAGCCACCGAGAAAGCAAAGACCGGAACAATCGAAACTGAGTAATTAAGGGCAGGGGGTGGGTATCGAGGCAGAAAGGAAAACCTTAAAAGTATGCACAAGAGAAAAGTATGACGCCTAAAAAGACAAATAATGTCGCCCAATTGCTCTCAGGAACAAAAAAGAATGGCCAATTACGGCCCCGCAGAATGTAGGGTACTTCACATTCACCCAATATTCCCAATCGCCTGAACCTGCAGTATCCCCTCTGGTCCCGCCTTCTCAACATTTCCGACACTCGACTGTATTAGTACCTTGGGTTGCTCAACCATAGAGTGATTGATCTCCGCCTCTTTCTCTAGCGCCTCCACTTCCGCCTCTACCTCTACTTCCACCTCCTCCATTTTCACCTCCTCCACTTCCACCACCTCCACTTCCACTTCCTCCACTTCCACCTCTACTTTCCCTACCATCTCCGCTTTCTCTACTTCTGCCTCCGCCTCCTCCGCTTCCATTTCTGCCTCTACTTCCTCCACCAATATCACCTCTTCCTCATCCTCCTCCTCGTCAATGATGGTTGTATGCGAATCTCCATCTTCCTTTACCTTCTTAGGCTTGGAATCGCTGCTACCAACATTCCTTGCATCCTCGTCCTCGATATCTGCCTCCTCGCCCGCATCAGCCGGTGGGACCCCGATATCAATGCCCAAGCCCTCATCCTTGGATATCAAATCTGGAGGTCTCGCGCGCTGTGCTCTTGCCAAGCCTAAGGATATTGTCTTAGCGCTGTAGCTAGTTATTACCGGTTTAGTTTCATCCCTATCGATGGTAGCTTTCATCATCGCAGCCATCCACTTCTTGCCGTCGTCGCGCATATCAGTGGCGAAATAGTGCAGCCTTGGAGGTGTAAAAGTCACGCCTTTGGCCGCTCCAGGGGCAGGGGGGATGAGTTTGAATGTGAACCAGCCCTGGTCTTTTTCTTTCTTTTTGTCCTTTTCATCCTTTGTGGGGGTCGTATTGGGGGTCTCGGGAGAGTTGAGACTTTGCGACAGCGGTGATGCACCAGGGCGGGGGCTCGAGGTGGGACTGGCGGCGGCAGCGAGAGCAGCATGTAGACCGACGAGGCGGTCGTCAGCAGCCGGCAGCACCTTATGGGAAGTAATATCTATAAGACCTCGTTCCCATGTGTCGCTGGCGGAGTAAAAGTATGACAACCTGCGTCCATTGAGTACGAAGAAGCGCGATTTCCAAGCCCCCACACCGCTCGATCCGCGTTTCTTCATCCAGCCACTAAAGTCGCCAGCCTTTGCCGCCTCAGCCGGGGTGATCTCCCTTAATCCCTTCTCCCAAGCTGTCGTCTGTTTTTTCGATTTTTGGCGCAGGCCGGAACCAGAGGCGACGCTGCGTATCCCCTTATCTCTGTTAGACTTTTTTCGGTCCGCTTTTGTTGGTCGGTCTGGTGCTGTTTCGGAGTCCATTGTTACGGTTAGAGAGGGTGTGGAGCCGTCACCTGTACTTATACTTCCAGTTTCTGGGGAAATGGGGGATGATAACTTTTCTTCTATGTTAAACTTAAGTGTTTCCGATATTGAGCGACTTCCGAAAGGAACAGTGACAAGTGTCGCTGGCGATATACCCCGGCCTACAGTATTTCCCTCTTCAGGATTTCTCTTTTCTTTTGCCTCTTCGTAATCTGAAAGTCCTAAGTCCCCGCTGAACGATGCGCTCTTCCGTTTGTGCTTATCCTTGCTGCCTTTACGGTATGCGATGGCCGCAGACAGTGTCGAGGAAGAGGTTCTCCGTACAGCTTCTCCTGCACTGGCTATCCTGGAGTGTCGACTGTGAACTGTAGCATTTCTCAGTCTTTGCTCCTCTGTATAGCTGGTATGGTCCACCCTACCGTTCCTCTTTTGCAAGACTTTACGCTCTTTTGATTCGCCGCTAGAAAAATAGCTACGTTCCGTCACGCTCTGTCTTGGCGACTGGGTTGATTCAGAGAAACCACTGTCGCCTGTGATGGTGCTGTCCGCGGTCCCTGTACTTGAAGTTATTTTATGCTTGCCTTTATTCTCTCTCATTCCGGTTGCTGTGGAGGGACGCGCGAGTCCACCTATAATTCCGCTTGTCCAGCTTCTGTCGAATGACCCTACTCGTTGGTGAGCTTTGTTTTCGACGCCACCAGCGACAAGCACGGCCGCCCCAGCAGACATTGCGGCATTCAATGCTGTAGCCGGTGAAGGGAGTTGCTCCTGCGTAGAATGCCGCTTCGATGAACCTGTATGTCCACCGTGAACGGGCGAAAGGGGTGGAGATCGTGGTTGTTCCCAAACACCGGCCGCCGGAGAAATTGAAGAAACTTCTGAAGAGACCAAGTTCTTTAGCGACGATGAGCCCCCAGACTGATGCGTATTAGCCTCCTGAACGTTAACCATGTGCTGCCGCGACGGAGGTCGATTGTGCTGGCTACGGATGCGAGGTAACACTGTACCAACCGTGCTGCTTCGTTGTCGGTTATAGCCTTCTTGGGTGAAACCTACTGCAGAGTGCCGAACTACAGCATCACTTCCGCTTCGGGGCTTCGTAGCCGGATGTTTCAAGTTCTTCACCAGGTGCTCAATTTCCTTCCAAACCTCAAAGCGCTTACCAAAGCTACCAAGTTCCAGCTCTTTTAGGTGGGACATTTCCAGTTGCAACAAAATAGAACCGGTGACTTCTTGTTCCTCAAATTTTATGCATGTCGCTAGAGGTACTTGCCGGTATTGTAAATACTTGGAAACCTCGGCCGGAGTCCATTTCATGATATCCGCTTTCGTATACGCAACGTCATCGACGCGATATTCGTGGATCGACAAGTCGGACTTCTTGTCAGGGTCTTCTGGGTCTGAACAGAAGACGTCCGTCGAGTGCTCTTGGATGGAATCTTTTGTAACGTCAGCATGGTGCCGTCGTGGGAACTTGAATTCATACATTCTGACGAAGAGTCATTTAACTCTTCTGGTACAGAAAAGGAATTGCTGAAGTTTGTTCCTGGCATGCTTGTGGTATGTCTTCGGTTGTTGAGGTCTCGTATGGCCTTGCTACCACGACTCTGACGGTTCTTGGAGATTTCGGAAAGCGCCTCCTCGATGTCACTCAGCGTATCTTCGACGACGGGACTGCGCAATCCCTGAACGTGGTTTGCCGTACGCTCTTCAACAATTGGACCCGGGTTCCTGGGTGTTGGGGTAGATCGCCCTTTCTCAACGGTCAATGGTGAGGTAGACGTTTCGTTTATAGATGCACCATCGGTTGATTGTGTTTGAGCTGTAATGTGCGAATCTGGGGAGGAGCTTCGCGACTCCTGGCGATCAGGGAGGCTTTTGGATGGCTGCGGGGCTGCAGGGGTAGTTGTAGCGGTAGATGCAGAAGTCGGTTCATCCGCAGATGAAGACGAAGCCGCTCCAGACGAGGGTGTGATGATGGCCGAGGCGTACATATTCGCCTCTGCACTCATTTTTGTGGTTGGCGCAGTGTAAACTTGCCGGCACGCAGTTAGTATGAAAATTGTTCATTCCAGTTGTAAATCGCAAAACGGGCCAACGGGACGTTTATCCGAGATCAAGGGGATGCTCACCTTGGGGGAAAAGTCCCTTCTCGTTGGTCGCTATGGATCGTCCCTACGAGGTACAGCCATTATGTTAACGATGTTGCACCGAATAATTGGTAAACGGTTTGATGAGGTACGAGCATCTCCATCTCATCGCTGCTCATTCGCGCCAACATAAAAGGCGCGCATTCGGAACGAGCCATAAAAACACGGGTTTCCCCGCACACCCGCAACATTTAAAGCTGTTAAATAAAAGGGGAGGAACTTTACAAGATACCACCCGTCTGAAAACTCCTCTGTGAACGCATGTGATCAGTCCACAATCGATATCTTGGCCTTCGACAAGGTGAACTGTACCGTCCCGTTCTAGCAACTCTATGTGATCGCCCTTATGAAGTGTTAATTCGTCCGGCGACCGTGCTTCGAAATCCTAGACAAGGACTGTTAGCGAACGATGCCGATACACTCTCCGTAACCACAGGAGTCTTTACATGGACAGCCATTAAGATGGTTGCATTTGAAGGAATAACGAGAGAAGGCCGGACGGGGCCATTTGATGCTTGCGCCCGAGAACTCAAGTTGCCCTCAGCGCCAGGCGTAGTAGCCACAGCGTCACTGGCGATTTTGGTCATGATAGAGCCTCGTCAAGCCGTTGGCGTACCGGTACTCGATTAAGCTTATCGCCTCGCGAGGAGTCCCAGTTGAGGCGGCGGCGTGTGATGCTGGCCTTGCAGCAGCACTGGTGAACAGGAAAGTAGCCCTTTAGTATAAAAGAGTGCGATTAGCTGCAGAAATGTGGTGACTTTTGTACTTGTTCATCAAGTCTTCCCTCCCCGTAATGTTGCAATATGGGCAGTAACTTTGTGCGTCGTAGAGGCAAGTCACTGTTTGATGAGGGCGAGCACACTGGCATGCAATAAATCTAGCAGCCGTCGTGTCGATCTTCAATTTGGTAAAAAAGCGAAGGAGGTACAAGGTACTTTAGGCAACAAGTAACGAGGGGCGCCTTGCCGGCGATAGAAGCGAGAGTTACCGAAGCGACAAGGTCTTCACATGAAAAGTTCCCCAGAATCAGGAATATATGATCGCCTTATCTTGTCATTAGAGACCGACTTTCAATGACATCGAACATCCAGGTTAAAGGCGTACAACATGTGCTAAGAGCTATGGAACCTTGAAATTTGCAATCGTCAGGGGCTTTGCAACAATCCCCTCTGGAGCTATCTATATAGCTTACAGTAACTTGCGCCGACGAAATGGACGTAAAAAGCGTCGTATGTCACATTGAAGATCGTTCCTGTGGTACTCCAGCCATCTTCCTCAATTCAATCTGATATAACTTCAGCCACTCCTGCGCATACAATCGGCTGAACTTGCTTGAACATTTATTCAATAGTTGAATTGCGAACAAGTCATCTGGCTTTACACCCCCTGACTCGACGATCAAGCACTACCATTCTCAGATCTTAGGGACCGCAGCCAGGGCGCATCATGATGTACCCATGAAATATGTTGATATAGTACTGATATGATGGTGGGAGCTCAGGTTACTTACTCGTCCCGCCTATCTCTCGTGCGCTCTAGACCTGGAGTATGTTTTTACATATGGGATTTTTTGACGATCTAAGCTAAAAATACATTCACAACCGATCGATGCTTTGCAATAATGACAGGTTCTTACGACAACATCTTTGCATTAGCAAGCGATTTGCATCGACTTTACTAACGTACTGCCTCAGATATGACTCCTATGTTCTGGCCTCTTCAACTTGACTTTGAGCCATTACTGAAGTTTGATAGTCTCACAGCTACTAGCTAACCTCTGCTGATATATGGACAATGACTTTGGCTGGACATTTGCGTTGTTGCCCATAGTGGATGGTAAAGACAATGAATCTCTAGACTCTCCGGCTCTGACCATCCAGAATGCAATTCGAAATACCTACATAACGGGGCACGATTTTCCACCTCTGCGTTAAAGTTAAATTAACGACCGTTGACATCAATTAAGATAGGTCCAATTAGACAATATTGTGCAAACCGGCCAAAAGGACTCGTAAGACGCGCTGGAATGTGCCGCTATAGCCAGTATAAAGCTCTTCCTGGATTACCGCAACCGGAAGTCGCTAGTATAAGGATAGCGATTTCAAACATTCTTTTGTCTGGTGGCAGTTCGCAGATCTAACCCACATAGGCATCAGCGATCGAGGTTTACTTGGCGCCTTTGTATTAGTGCCTTGCAACAGGATATCAAGACCTCCGATATCATTGTTGCGATATAGAAGTAAGAACCGTGTATTCCACAGTAGAGTCGCGTATAAGGATATGACGGATTGCAACGGAGTTCTTGTGTGGATGTTGCTCACTGAATTCTTATCCTCAGTATAAGCTTTCGTTATACTATTAAATCTGTTATACCCTTGTACGCGACTCTACAAGAGAAGAGAGAAAAGACTCAAGATATATACAGAGAATCTTCGGGTGTGCCGGTGCCACTTTTCGCCACTTTTCGCCACTTTTCGCCACTCTTGCCACTTTTCGCCACTCTTGCCACTCTTTGCCACTCTTTGCCAACCGGATATGCAACAACCATTTTGGCGGCCCGAGACAAGCAAACTTGCTCCGTTGTTAACCTATTCATCCACTGATACAAGGATATAGAAAACTACTTAAGTACTTACCTACGGCTATATTACAAAATAATAAGGTAATAATTAAGAGACCCATATATGTACAGATCTCCGTATACCTTACGCACATTTATTTGCACATAGCTACTCATATTTAGCTGAATCTCACGAGAATCTGACGTGAGTTCTGGTCAAGTCTGACGGTCTAAAAATGCAACATGTATAGTCCGAGTGACGGGATGTGATACCTCTATTTTGGGTTCTTCGGCGTTCGGCGGGTTTCTCTAGGATTCCCTCGGTTAAGTGTGTTTGCTTTCTATTTGTGTTAGAAATCGGGAGCGGTAGGATTATAGATACAGAGCAACAGAGTTATATTAAAAGAAATAAAGAAGAGTATGCAAGATGCCGTAGGGTTGAAGCCCGCAGCAAGTAAAATTCTGACACATCCCTACTATAGCCAGCCAATCACAGCTCTCGAAATTTCTCGCATGGAGCATGTGACCGCTGTTTGCAGATTTTTGCTTTGTTCACCAGGATGCAAGGCACTTGGCATGTGCTGAAGAACCTAAGTGGCAAAATTAACTCACTGGAGGTCAATTGATTGGTTCCCCAGAGTCCTGTTCTTTTTCTTGTCCTATCCAACACCCATGCAAACTGATTTTGCCTTTTGCTTTTTAGGAAACACTGGAGGTATTTGACTATGTATCACATCACCACCCCTTTACCCTTTTACCTAGAATTGTCCATCTTCACAGCAACTAGTAACTACAACACTTCCACCAATACCAGCAAGCTTCAACAGCAACAGGCTCTGAAGAGGAAGAGGTGTGCAAACACACACAGACTTCGTCATTGTCGCTGCCGAGGAAGTAAAGAAGGACAGTGACAACAAAGAAGACTCGCAAAATTATCACCAGCTGCCCGTTTGCCGTCGGATCCAACAACCGCCACTTAAGGGAGAGGAGCCGAGCGATTTGCGAGAGCTACCCGTCGATGGGTGAGCATTGATACAATCAATACCTTCAGGGGTACAATTGATAGGATAAGGACGGCGAGATCATCCAGTGCGACACACACGACGCTTAAGCTGCAGCATCCTCTCGTGACTTTTCGTCTCATCTTGCCACTCCAGAGGGTTATCAACCCCTCTTCCCTCCGCATGCTCGATCGCCGCCACGTCAATAGACATAAAATTGCGTCGCACGAATCCCTCGCACGACTCGCTACAGGAGATTATTTGTGTTGCCCGGTTCCACCTGACGTTGGCTATACCAGCGTGCGGGATAGAAGAAAGTGATCAGCAACAGAATATCTGGGATGAACCCTCGACGACGACGAACAAACTCAACTACAGAGGATGCTGGCACTCTATCAGCAGCTTCGTAAGTTTGCTTTTTTCTAGACGTCATGTATTGTCAAAACTGTTCGCTAATCTTGTTCAGGCGTGAGTTGACCAGCGTGAACAACACATTGAATGCATTTATGGGTGGGAAGCAAAGGTCATGGATGAGAAATGAAAATGCAGTCCCAGTTCGTGGTGGAGAATCCGTTCCAGCTACAATCCGACCTCAGTCCGGTCCGTTAAAACTCAGGAAAACTCCAAGAAATCGTCCCGCCTCGCAGGCGTTATCTAGGACCATTGATAAAAATGTCCTTATTGCCACTGCTGGACCGGAAGGATCTGTCAATTGGGCGGAAATTGGGCAGGGTGAATCTGTAGGGCAGTCGTCCGACGACACAGCCCGGAAACCTGTTGGAGTGGATACTGAAAGCATATTACCATCACCCGCACCCAGTAAATCTCCGCCTGGGCCGGTGCATAGAGAATTGGAGCGTACGATACCCGATCGCCACTCCGCAGTGCCGTTTGAAAGAACACCCAGCGCAACGCCAGCCGACCAACCAACCCAGGAAGCTGTAAATAGCGGAACGCCGGCATTATCTGAAACCGATCGCGAGGGAAGCGGACAGGTTACAGACACACCCCATGTCGGACAGAAAAGAAGCGGTGGAAGCATAGAAGCTGGAGATATACGACATCCAAAACGAGTAGTGACAGCTCCACTGATATCTCCTCTTGCACCGTCTCCTCCGTCAGATCAACAGCATTTGCTACGAAGAAGCAGTTCACACTCCACACTCGTTGACACGGTCACTAGTGGGCCCCGTATTGTATATACGCCTAGACCTTCTCCTGCGCCATCCCCTTCGCAAATGACCTTTCCTGGAAGTGCTACGAACCCCCGGCAACCATCCAACCAACCACCGGTTACATCCCATCAAAACCAGAATACAAAGGATAGCAATGTTCGGACTCTTCTCGCGATACTCGAGTCGTTTAAGGTCAGCTCGGACCGCAGAGATGCACCAATTTCTCCACTGGAGAATTTGCGGATCACTTTATTAATGCAGGCCGTCAAAGATGACGATTTAATATTTCTTCTCATTCATCAGGTGTTCTGTGCACATACTCTTTCATCAGAGAATATTAAACAACAAGCTGGAATTACAACTGAACATACTGATGGGCTGAATCTATTGAAGTCATTTTTGTATGATAATGCAAAGATTTCTTTGCGCTGTTTGCAGTTCTTCGCTGGATTTCCATGGAAATATACTTCACCGGAGATGCAGCATCCAAAAGTGATCTCCTCTATGAAATTAGTTAGAGAGTTCTTGAAAGAACGCTTTGAGGTATGTGGAATGGGTGATTGGAGACTGACCGAGAGAATGGCCCAGCGGTAAATACGAGATTACCAATTAGAGCCGGTATATCTCACTGCCGCAGGGTCATTTCATTGCCAGTCTCTACATTTTGTTAAATTGAACATTGTTTGAGCTTGATCTGACGATTATCGCAGATTGTGGCTAAGGTTCGACGAGTATGCGCAAAAAAATCGCACAAGCCGACAGACGAAGAAATGCAACAGTTTATGGAACCATTGCGTTCCCCTGGTTTAACGGCGGTGTTCGCAATTTCGATTCGGAATATGGTGGAAAAGTCGATACAGGCCAGCAAGTCATCGCCCATTCCGAACGTTCCAAACGCCCCGAACGTCGCACAGAGGCCCGTACAAGGACAAGGGGTTATTGGAAACGAGAACGGATATTTCAATTTCAATAACCTACGTGTATCCCCTCCACAGACTCCCTCAATACCACAACAAACTGAAGGTGGCTACTTCCACAGTCTGGGTGGAACCATGTCCCAACCACCTCCATCAACTCCCATGGTTGCGCAGCCGGCTCCTCCTTTTCCTAATCAAATGGTATCGTCAATGGCCGTCAATCAACAGCAACGGCAGCAGCATCAGCATCGGCTCCAGCAGCTCCAGCAGCTTCAGCAACAACATCAGCAGTTTCCACACCAACATCGTCAACAGCCACAACAGCGTCCAGATATGCAACAAATTTTGCATAATTCTTTCGTGTCATCTGTGGGTTTTCGGCCTGTCCATACTCAGCCTGTACCCTCCACTCATATACCCCCACAGATGAGGTACTCTGGTAGTATCGTGGGACAGCAGCAATTTCCAGCGAATAATCATGGACAACAGCCATGGCCAGGCCAAATATATCCCCAAAATGTCCAACAAAACATCCAACATATGCCAGGAGCGCCACTGGTGAATCCACGCATCCATCACCAGGCCCAGCCGCTAGTTGGAAGTCAATTGCGGACGAACATTATGCCCTCGAATGGCCCCCCAGGCTCAACATCACTGCCACCGCCATCACATCCATCGCTCATCTTGCCTCCAGTCCAAGATAACCTTTTGGAGACCCACCTTGCAAGTCCGGTGATGTCACAAGCACCGTCGCCGCTAGATACGAGCTCTTTAGACAGGCTGCATTTCAGCATTGTCGATTTTCCTATTCAGCGACTAAAATTGCCCGCTGCATGTGAAGTGGAGAAGCGCACATGGACAATATCCGCGGAGGACGAACGCCGGTTGTCTAGATTATGTTCGCCAACAATCTTAGGTGAACCGCCAACACGACCGATAGTCTCTTGTGGCACTCTTGTTTATAAACTTCGGTGTATTGAAGTTAAACAAGGGGAAATTCCGCCCGTAACAGACGCTGAATGGGTTGCGAAGGAATCTGTCTGGCCAAAGAACACCTTCATGGAGATTAACGGCAAGCGCTTGGAGTTTCGAAGGAAAGTGCGATGGGGGAAGGATCTTCCAGTGGATATCACCAACTTTGTTCAAGCTGGACTGAATGAGGTCAAGGTCGTACGCCTCAGTAACCTCTCAGACCTGTCCACGTATTTCGCAATCATTGAAGTTTTTGAATGTAGGAATGAGAGCGCCATCAAAGCAGAAATGGGTCTTCTTGATGAGCAACAATCACGAGCGGAAATTGTGCGGCGGCTTTCGTCTAATGGCGATGTTGATCTGATTGTCAGTACCAATACGGTCACTGTTGGCGTGTGCTGTCCCTTGTCTTTTCGGCTCATCGACATGCCTGTTAGAGGAAAAACTTGCCTCCATTTGGAATGCTTTGACTTCGATAATTACATGTCGAGCAGACCTCGGGAAGCACCGGGCATTCCGCCAAAGGAGGATTCGTACAAATGTCCACACTGTGGAGGACGTGCAAGGCCCGAGGATTTGGTAATAGACGGATACTTGAAAGGCGTATTAGCGAAAATGCGAGAGGATATGCCGAAGTATGAGGATGTCAAGCATATCATCATCGATGACAAGGGCAATTGGGAAGCCAAGCAGCCAAATGAAAGTGACGAAGGAAGCCGGCGGCAAGGTCTGGGGAAGAATGAGAGAAGAGAATCAACAACTTCGATTGTGGGAAAGTTGAAAAGGGAAGTTGAAATCATCTGTATCGACGATGATTGATCGACATAAGGCGGGTGTATGGCGTTCATTCTTATGCTTTCGTTTTTTCTTAATGATGCAGGATTCTACATAAATTATTGGTTACAGGGCATTATGCATTTTATTATTAACGTCTTCATATTTTTCTAATTCGCCATCCTGTCTGTGTTTGAGGAAGGAGGAAATAGGGCTTGGTTACTAGGTCGGATAGTATGGTGCACGGCGTTTCTTTTCTTCATACACGGTTTTTAGCACTTCTTTCTTTTTGATGGGGTTATCACAGTTTTACTTTGTCTCTAGTATATTCATAGTTTCATGTGTCACGCCATTAGTTCGGTAGGACCAATGTCCGCATATAGAGTACGTTCCGATGTACATAGTTCCATTTTATCTTCATGTTTATGAGTGAAAGTGTATTTTAAGCGTGTTAATAGTGCTATTCACGGAGACTCCGAGGCCCCCTTGCAGTTTGGTTCATTCTGGAGTTATTCCCATCTGAGAATACCCGGAGTGGTAGGTACAAGCAAGTGCAGGAGTTTAAGAGCTGACAACGCAGCCCATTCACAAACTAGAGATGGAAATGGACGAATCTGAATGGAGCAAGACGATTTCGAGTGCGATTGCATGTTTAATAATCATAGAATATCACGTAACTTTAGAGATTTCTTTCTACCGCACAATAATCATCCCACCGTAGGGGATATAGGTAGTAGAGGGAGAGTCATGTATTTACTTGTTTCTTTTGTTAATTTCAAAGAGTGATGAGGATAGTTTAAGAAGATGTATGTCATGGCCGCAAGCGGTTGAATACAATGATTACAAACAAAAACAAATCATCCCACCGAATTATGTACAAACTTGGCTGCGGTTCTTATTCGGGAATCTGGCTTTGTAGCTGCAACAGAGCTGATATTATGCGTCGCCCGGGATTGTTGGTGAGTCAGTCAGTCATAAAAATGAGAGCGAGGCTTCTTGAAGTTCCTGCGGCGAGGTGGTCATAGTAGCAATAAGTTCATTTTAGAGATGGTTGTACGAAATAATGTATCTACCCGAGAATAGGCCAAACGTGTCGCTGGGTGGTACTTGGAACAGGGGGAAAGTATTGCAATGCAGACACTACCACCCACATAGTAGAGAGGTACTTAAAAAGTGCATTATGTGTTGCTATACTTTTCCTATATACTGAGCACCTATCTGGCGCAGCCCATGGAGCGCGCAGCCACCTGCCATTGCGGTTACCATTGGAACCGTATGAATCGGTTTGGATGGGTGTGGGTTGGAAATTGAGTTGATCGGTGTGATGGGCCTCTAACAAACCCACCTGTGCATTACCCAGTGTGGTCAAGCTAGTATCGATGTCATTTCTTGTGACTAAACGCGTCCCCTGAAGCGATACGTATTCCCCCTTCTCATCACAACAACACACTGCCAATTCCTAAGCCCCCGCCTGACTCCCCAAAATCCACGGCCTCTCCTCCCAAAAAGCGTTCCTAATAACATCGCAAAACCTCACCACAACCTTCGCCTTCCTCTGCATCTTCCTCCTCTTCTCCATCCGACACTTCGACAGCGTCTCCTCCGTCCCCACCTCTTCCCCCCCATTCTCCGGAGGCGGGGTATCATACTCCCTAAACACCACACTCCCCTTCTTACACATTTCCTCCTCATTATTATAATTAATCCCAAACCTACTAAATAAGATTTCATTCTTATCCTTTGACAGCGTTCCGATCAACTCCTTCTCTGCCTCCGCCGCCGTTATCCCCCCGCGCTGGATCAGCGCCCAAAAGGTAGTGTTGTACAGATTATTGATATGTGCGTCTACCTGCCGCCACGAGATGTAGTCGCGGAGGTTCTGTGTGGTTGGATATAGCACTGCGCGGCCGTCGAAGGATGGGAGTGGGGGCGTGAGTGGGATATCGAGGAAGCAGGTGGGCCAGAGGTGGATGTAGTATGCAGTAAAAGTTGAGGTTATCGTAGTGACGATCTTGCTATACCCCACTATACGTCAGCTCCATTCCTTCCTTCGGGGGGGGAGTAACCTTTCCCTGCGCTCAAACAAGTCCGTGTTCCTACGTAACACAAACGAGAACTCGTCGCTGACACCATACGCAAACACGATCTCTGGGATCTCTGTGATGACGGCGGAGGCTGCCGCGTTCATGAGGTTCAGTGCGCGCAGATCGTTCGGTTTCGTGAAGTTGTGACGTGCAGTGAATTTGTGGAAGCCTCTGCCGTCGAGACGCACGACGATCCAGGTGTTGAGGAGAAGGTTGTCAGATTTCTCGAACTGCCGGACGTATTCGTATCTACGTTGGTCATTGTGAGAGGAGGGATGACGAGAGAGGGGAATGTGTACTTGGAATTCGCCATGGTGTATGGTTGTGGAATAGGGATGTTGGCTGGATCTTTGGTTACTAGAAGAAGGCTGCGGGGTTTGATAATTAAGCTTTTAAGCCGCATCCACCTTCAGCATATCTGCCACTCCATCTCGTACTCGATATCTATACGTAATATTAATCGAGTAGATATCTAAAGCTATATGTAGGGCAAGGGATGAGGATGGTCTTTCTACATCATATGTGCGCCAACTCCTGGTATCTACCAAACAACTAAATACACAACTATGAAATGAATGCATGAACCAACCGATAACATCCCCAACAGTAGGATATACTCCCCCCACCCCAAAAAAAAAGAAAGAAAAAGAAAGAAAAACTCGCCAAATATCCAGATATATCAAATAGCACACCCGTAATCCAAAAACTTATGAGACAGCAGGTAAGAAATAATGACATCCCATCAACCAAAAAGAACATTCCATGAACACCATATCCACCATCGTGTTCATCGTCACCATCACAAATCCATAACTATTACTTCTTAACTCCGTAAACCATAATCTCTCCTGATCCAACAGTAATATCCCACTTCTCCCTCTGTAGCATTTTCGACACTGCGGGCGCCAGTTTCGCCTGCCCATCCTTACTGTGCCTCCCCAACCCGGTAACAATCCTGAATGGCTTTACACCGCGACCCTTCTCATCCGGCGGTGTCTCCGCCCACCACTGCGTCGTTCTCTCTTTCGCAATCTTGAGCGCCTGCTGAACCGTGACTCCATGCAGATCGAGAACACCCGTTGCACTATTCTCGGTGACGTATCTCTCTGCAGCTATGTTGTCGTATTCCTTTGTTTTGGAATGGTAATCGTGTCCTAAATCCGCATAGAACACAGCGGCGCCTCCCATAAGTTTGTCTGATCTTGAGCGCCGATAAGAAGCTGCAGCTTTCTGAAAGGCCTCGTTGCGAGCATCTCGGAACTTCTGGGAGATTTGCGATGCGGCGATGTAATCGAGCGGTCGATGTTGATAGGTAGGAGAGAAGGGCGGAGAGCGCATTGACGTCCCAACCACAGTCCAATTCTCCTCACGGTTCTGTGGGAGACGGGGGCTTGCGTATGTAGGCTTGCGTGGAGAGGTGGGAGATATATTGGTGGTGTTGATTTGAAGAATTGGGTCTTTAGGTAGACTCCTCCGGAGGAGCTCAGCTAGGTTAAACACTGCTACCTTATTGTCTTTGCAAAGTCGTAATAGTCGCTCTAGATGCTGTGTCTTGACATCATTCCCAAACTCTTGCGACAGTTCATCGAGCTCTGCAATATGCTCTTCCTTGTCACCAGTCGCTTCTCCACCATAAGTATCCAATAGCACGGCGAGAGTCCGTGGTAACGATCCTCCATTAGAATGATGCGTCGACGCAACCATACGCTTCGGTAGACCTAAAGTCTCAGAGAGGTACTGAATTTCCTCATTCTTTTTGTCCCAGACAGACACCCTCGAGGCACTAGGCGCATTCACGGTTCTTTCGGGTGGTAATGACATCCGTCTCTGTGGAGTTATTAAGATCTTTCCCTTTTGTTTCCTCTTCTTCCTTCCGTTGCGAAACCCATTAACCTCCTCACCAAACCCATCCACACTCTTCCCCTCTACCCCGTCTTCTTCCAAAAACGTGCAATTCAACAACTCATCCGTAGTCCTGGTGTAATCCCCGCCGCATTTTTCAAGGGTCCTACTCAGCGTATATTTACTCATCGTGGGAAACATAGCATGTAACATTCTCATCTCATCACTCATCTCCTCATCCTCCCCAAACCCATCGTCCTCGTCTATCCTCAGCGAAGCCATTGACATAATTGTAGCTGGATCCGTTTCGGTTTCCGACCTCCAGTCCTCCCATTCGGGACAACTATTTGCCATGGAATGGTCTGGGAGCGGCGAGGATGTATCCGTTGCGGCATCTGCATTGTCTTCAATCGTAGTTTCACTACTCAAAATATTCAGTGTTTCCCGCGCTGCCTCGATCGACTGTGTGTCATAGTATATCGTCGCAATGAGCGCACTGTCAAGTCTGCTAAACTCGACCTATCAAAAATCAGCAACGATACGCCAAGCGGTGGCAACGACAAAAGTAAGCACCTCGAGTTGTTGGACTGCATCTTGATCGGACAGTGGGGGAGGAGGGCTCTTTCGTGATCTTGCCATGCTGCTTTGGGCGTGCGTTTCGATAATATAACATGGAGGTATAGGCAATATAGTAAGAAATAGCGGTTTATATGAGACTGAGCGTTGACGTCGTAAATGAGAAGTGGAGGAAGGCGCGGGGGGGTCTTGAGAGATCATAGCGTTTAGAGTTGTTATCCATCACGTGTTGCATTTCCGAGGGTAACACGGACCAACAAAACCATAACACAATCAAACATCACCTCCACAAACATAAAGATAGTACGTAAGAACTGGAAGAATATCCAATTCTGTATTGCATTCTTCCATCCCAAGCACATAAATATAGCCCATCTACCCAGGCAGGCCTCCCCGTTTTTCATTATAACCTCAACCAATCAACTCCAGCCGTTTCTCCCAAACAAACCACCCACCGGCTCACAGAGCAAATAATAAATTAGAAAACCACATCAACAATGCCAACGAAGCAGCAAATGCATAACATAAAAACACCGGAAAACCGTAATCGCTAAAAGCCACAATAGCCACACCAAGTCCCTCACGGTGAGAACGAATATTTGTACATGAGAATCATAGCATCGGGAGCATAAGAACCTGACGAAAACCGGGACAACATCCAGCAGAGATGGGCAAACCAGTTCTCAGCTAACACAAGAAAAGAAGACCGAAGACGGGCAGTCGATAATAGAAGAAAGAACGCCAATTGCAGAATGAGACCCAACCAACCCGTATGCTGACAATTGCAAAAAGAAACCCAAGAGGATGAATGCGAAATAGCCGTAGCAGCCTATCAGACAACCTGTTGAAAAGCGGAGGTTATGAGTAAAAAGGGCTAATTATGGCACAAATAAAACCAGGATATAAAAAGAACGACGCAATAGAGAAATCCGAAATCAAAGAACCAAATACGCTCATCAAGGAAAAAAAAGGACCTTAAGTACTGGGGTATAAACATGGTAAAAGTGATTCAATGGAATATCCACGCAATCAACGAATGACGCTGCCTGAAGGTCTACCGGTGCTAATTATCGGTTCGCTGGAGGTTTTGAACTTTGTTCGTTTGACGCTTTTCCACGGTCTCGGTCTCGGCCTTGGTGGCGTAACGATAGTGTGTCGTCTCGCCATGTATGGGTCTGGCATTTCGCTCTCGTTAGATGCCGGCTTATGAGAATCGGCATGTTGAGATAATGTTCCTTCCTCACGAGCCCTCCTCTTCATGTAATCATCTTCAAGAGCTGCCTGTATACTAAGTTCTTCTTCCTGAATCGAGTTTGGAGGCGTTGTGGTCTTCACAATCGAGGAATATCCGTCCTCCTTCCCCCACCCTTCACAATGGGCTGCATGTAGTTCGGCCGTTGTTGCTTCAGCGATGTCACTGTCCGTCAGATTCGACCTCCATTTACTATCTAGAAGGGGCATTATGCTCCGTCTCTTGCTGCTAGGAGATGATTTTTCTGATACGCTTTCTTTCTTGACGCTGGAATTGAATGAAAATCTACTGCTTAAGCTCGAGCTTCGTTTGGTAGGGCTTGGAGGTGCACTCTTGTACGTGCCAGATTTTGTTCTCGCAAAAGACATAGTTGAAGAGCGTCGAATAGTACTTTCGCCATAATCGTAGTCCTCTTCCCACGGTGCATCAGGGACGGCGTCGGGATTTTGGATTGATTTCTTTGAGCCGCCTGAGAGTAAGCTCAACATGGACAGTCGTCGAATAATCATTGTACTACTAGGTTCTCTTTGTGGTTTCAACCTTGTAGCATTGAAAGGAATTAGGTCTTTGGTCCACACATCCGCAAGTCTAGATTCAGCCCGATTCCGTTCGGAACGCTTTAGATTGACAGTCGGAACAAGCCCATTCAGGTTGAGAGCACTGTAGCTCCTTTTGATGTTCGGACTACCAGGATCACTGACGAACAAGAAGTTGTTGATTACAACATATTGTCCGTCAGACTCCAAGGAAGAAAAAACGGTGCCTCGCAGTAGAGACTGATGGCGAGCCAAGGTGCCTGGTCGTCCAAAAACGTCGCCAACGGGTTTGATATCCGATGATATGCAAGAGCAGAAATCCATGCTCGTTGAGCTGTACTCTTGGTAGTCCTTGCTCTCGGCCAGAATACGGTCGTGTATGTGATTGCGCCACACAAATTCCTCGTCATCAGAGCAGGCCGAGCACAAGACTTCATAAATTCGGTGGTCCACCTCGAATACTATTTTCCATGTATGGGGTGCGCCAGGGCTGTAGAGACCTAATTGAATGTGAGTTTAGGTGTTTCTCTCAAGATGGTTAGAATCTTCATTGTTAACCTTTGCCATGACTGGGTTCTTCTATGCTAGCAACAGCTAACGTAACCGCGAATTTTACTTTGTAGTGGTCGGGCTTTGACACAGAAGCCAAGATGAGGTAAGACTTGAAGAGTATACATGCCATATACTCCGTATGGGGTTGGCTTTCACGGTTGCTCTGCCATGTGACATGCAATGTCCCACAGAGGATAACATGTCCCAAGAACCGAACGGGAAGCGACTGTGGTGCTGTCAGATCTTCCCATGGAATACCTAACGGATTATGGTTGATATACCTTCTCATAAAAATCAAGTCTATCCTGTAACAGCCATGTCTTCTCTATCCGTTCGCGAATCTTCGGAGCATCACTATTGGCTACATTCACCTGATGAACTGCCTCATCGAGACGATGTCGCACTTTCTCCAACAGTCGGTTTGTGTCTGGACAGTCCATTGCCGGCGTATTCTTTTCTATATCTCGGAAGAGCAATGGGTATTTGCAAAGTCTTTGAATGGGCTGTGGCGGGGTCAGTCACATTTATTTTTCCAATTGGTAATCCTTGTAGTCACCTTGAAAAGCAAATCATAGAGCTCCATCGCCCTTTTGCCGTAGTCTCCACGATTATCCCAGGAATTGGATGCGCCAATAAGCGCTTCTGTTCCTTTTCCATGCAATGTATCTGAAGATTTCCCCGCGCGTTTTGGCGCTCTTATCACTTCTTGATATTTTGCGGAATATTCTTCATAAACAAAAAAGGCCATTATCTGCAATAGATTAATTGAATTATTCGGGAATTGTTTATGGAGAGGATCCCCACAGCTGTATCGAATGCCCTAGCCACTACGGCTGCTGCCGCAGGATCTGCGAGAATAGGATACCTTGCCATGTCTCCAGTATTTAGGCTGGCATCAAGACTATGATCTTGGATCATTTGAGTGGTACATGGTAAAGCACGAGCGATGTCCGAAAGTAGCCTTCCATGAAGCTCAAGCATTTCAGTAATATTACGTGCCATTGCTTGCCTAACGTCAGAAGAAATCCAGACACAGTCCCGCAGAATCGGAAGATATTTCTGAAGAATCATAATCAGCTGTGTGAGGGGAGATTAAAGCCAGAAAAACTAACATCTTTGAGCGATTTCAAGTCTCGAATATAGTACTCTTCTGTGGTGATCAATTCCTCCAGCGTATGTTTTCTGTCAAGCATCCTAGCTATCGTAGCCGGATCTAAGGCGCCCATAGTGGATTTTCTTGAGATCGTATGTCTAGAGGATGGAAATGAAGCCAAAGTCGTAGACGCAGTCTTAACCGCAGTTACCCATCTATGTGAAGATGGCATAGTTTTCCGACCCGTCTTGTATGAGTCTAATGATGATGACACTATGCTGCTAGGGCGGGAATTGGTCCTATCTGGATATAGATGATCCGGAGATAAGTATTTTGGGGACTTTCGAAACATTGTCTTTATCCATCTGTGAAAAATGTATGGATTCTTCTCCCGCTCCCCAAGCTCGTTCGGCACGGGCACTGGGACGTTTAGAGATTCGGCCGTTGCAAATGACGCGTTATCTGTGTGAGGATGGGAGGTTTCGATACCATAGTCGTTGTCGTCGTCATCATTGTAGTCTTCATCAAAGTGCTTCAACGGGAGCTCATTGCGATCTGATTGGGCCGCTGGATCGACGATGATATGCGGAGCTGTAGCATCTGCATCTTCCTGTTTGCATAAACCTGTGAAATCCTTGTTCACCGTGGCGTTTTTTCCTCCAACGATTTTTGTGCTTCGAGACGGGATGAGTGACAGGTCCTGAGTGGATTCTCGAAGTGAAAGCGCCCCACTAAAGAAAGAGCTGGCGTCGCTGGGTATTGACGACCGAGACCTATCGAGATATGGAATTCCATAGAATGGCTTATCTTTTGCAAAAAGCGAGTAGTTGTCGGCGCATGACGAGACCTTATGAGTTAATAGAGCCATGAGCGCCGGTCAAAATGTCGAATTGAGGAATATGCCTCTGGTAGACAAGATACGATTATGTGCTGATATTTGACGCGATCGAACCTCAGAAATTGCCCGACCTCCTGTTGCCGAAACCCGAACAAACAGTTTGACTTGACCTTAGACTTGACCTTCTTTGACTTGACCTTGGAAGAACAGGCCCGTAAAGATTTCAAGAAAGGTTGCGATCGAATTGACCACTATGCAATGTTCCGAAGTACCATCTCGCTGGTCATAGAAGGCAGGGGTGTGTGTTGTTGTTGGGCTGGATTGGTATTTATGCCGACCGGTTGTAAACAGAAGTGCTGCACCTTCAAAAACGAACGACAGGCCGGGCAAGTATGGGAGAGATGATGGAGGGGAGGGAAGGAGCGAGGAAGGAAATGGATCTGCGAACAATGGGAGAAAAGGGCAGGCCTGAAAGAGCAAAAGCAAAATACTGGGGAAAAGCGCGAGATGAAGTGTTAACTCCAAGGCTCTTTCGCGAAAAGTGCTGGTGTCGATCGGGGAGAGATAACATCCAGACCACAACACAGCATGTCTCACTCAGTTACTTGCTTGAGTGAAAACACAGCGACAGCTCAATCCACACTACCTCTAGCATGAGATGGCGATCAATTTCCTTTCAGTCCAAGCGCTCTGCGGATGCAGGCCGTGACAACTGAGCCATGATGTAAACCATCATGCACCAATGGCGGAGCCAGATGCAGCCGCTAGGGAAACAGTTTTGCACCGGCCAAGGCTAGTATGTTAGGTCGAGTGTTATTGGAGGAATGAAGTTCCACCCGAAGAATGGTTCAACATGATGGTTGGACTAGGTTGGCTCCTGGTCCGTCCACCGCAGACGAATGTGCTCAAACCACGCAATAAGATAGAAGATCTGTCGGCTTATCACGCAGATGGAGACTGCAGTTGAGTGCGGCTCTTGATAACCTTTTGCAGGGTTGAGGAAGGCATATTTTTCCTAGTTACTTTACTTCACCTCATCCCAAGTAGATACCAAGGTTAGAGTACTCTGCTAGCCTTTTCGCTTAGACCGTATCGCCATCGATGTTTTTAGATTTCGGGACAGGGGCATTTGCAGGAATCGATTACCGGCTCGTTGACGATACGGAGATTGCTTGCAGCGCCCAGGTAGCTAGTACTAAGTGGGCGTAACAGCTTTTTAGCACCATCTCATCATCGTTCTCAATGTTTCAAATATAAATGGTACAATCCATCACACTCACTAGCCTCAAATGCCAGCATCAGTCTTGGACGCTGCATATGGCAAACAATAGAAAGCCCTTTTAAGCGCTTCATAACTCCAGTCTACAATAGTTATAACTTCTTCGCCTTCGATCCCCACCCATATTCATTTATGCATCAGCTCTCACACTGGCGACGGGCCGATCTCGTCAAAGTCAAATTCATTGCGCTCGACAGCTCCTCCGGGACAGGTTCTGAAGCAGACGGACGGCTTCCATTGACGCATCTCTATCCACCCCGTAGAGTACACCTTCTAGCAGAACAGTATGCATCGTGCTCTCAGTCCTGATCGGCTGCCGGGATCCGTTCAGTCCAATCCACCAGTCATGCGGCATCAAGTCCGACACGTCAATCGTCTTTGGGACTTTGGAGCCGGTTAACAACGTGCCCTTCTTAGTAGAAGAAAGCTCCGATGATGCGGAGATTAGGGTCATTAGGAAAGCCGGCATGTAAGCGAAGGTGGAGGATGTAGAACGTTGAAGTGTTGGTCGTAGCAGGAGACGAGGTCATCAAGCTGGGCTGGGCTGGACTGTAGTTGGAGCCCGGTTTGACAGGACTTTTTGAATTGGCCGGCCAGAACGCTGGCGTAAGCGAGCTTGTTGAAGTGCTTCTGTAGAGACATGTTCGATGCTCGGTATGCTGCCCTAGAAATGAATAGGCGAGTTTTAGCCTTGAAGTGGAGGTAACGTGGATACGTAGCTGGCTGTTACACTGAGGACATGGTAAATGCACCATCCCGTCATCATTCTCAATACTTCAAACATTCTCGTACAATCCATCACTCATTCTCACCATAACGACGACATTCCCCCACTACCGTCGTATCAATCATCTCAACCTATCGAAATGGAGGATATCCACTCTCCAACCATCGTCCCTTCCTCCTCTTTGGAGCAACAAGCTTCATCGACGACGACGACGACGACGCGTAATGGGGATTCATCACTCTCCGATCTCTTGGCGCTGATGAAGGAGAAGGATCGTGTGGAATCAGAGTTGAAGGCTCTTGGCGCCGTTCTTGATTCGGTTGCGCCCCTCATTCTCAAACAATGCGAATTACAAGTTGAGCTGACGATTCACCGGACACACCAGCACAAAGTCAACATGAACACTTCCTTGACCACATTCGACGCCTATCCCCGTGACGATATCGATGTCGCGCAGAGTAACATGCCACCGTCCGAAACCCGCAAGCAGCACCTGAACTCAGCTGATGAATATTTCCAACCTCTCTCCAGTCCGTACCACTCGAGCACGAATAATCTATCTCCGTAATGATTACAAAGACCTCATGTTGAAGATCGAAGCCGGCCTTCACGCTCATCACGCCACTGTTGCTGCTGAAATGACATCTGCATCCACTGCTGAAGGTGGTGATAATGCGAACTCCGCGGTCATACAAACGCCCTTCGCCAAGATCAACAGTGTGGCACCAAACAGCCCCGCTGCTGAGGCCGGGATGCAAAAGGGAGACTACATCAAGAAATTTGGCTCAGTCAACGCATTGAATCATGAGAAGCTCAAGAAACTAACCGAGCTGGTTTCTTCGAACGAAGGGGTATATATCTCTATCTACCTTCCGAAACTACCCAACGGGAGGTTAACGATCGATCTCGACCAGAAACCTATTTCAGTACTCCTCTCCCGCAAAGAAACTGGGTCTGATGTTGATCGAGAAGTGACTATCGTACCAAGGCTTTGGGCCGGGGCAGGAAAGCTGGGCTGCCATATCCTTCCTCTGTAAGGGATAAGACATGCTGTCAGTACATATTTAAATACATACTATATATTTGCTGCGCCATGTCGTACTTACACCCAGCGATTGGACTTACTAATGCTTACACATTCTACGGAATGTGACCCGGAATACGGGCTAGTTTGTTTTACTCATGCAAACTAACAACTGTGGTATTAAGACCTCCAAATTTGTTGAAAAAGGATGAACAGATTCATTACAATTTCACACGAAAACTCGTAGCAATTGGAAAGATACGAAAACCCCCCAAACCAACATTCAGCTCAAACACAGGCCAAATAGACGATACCTACCAGCGGTCTTTCTAAGACTCCACTATCTCGATCGTCACTTGGTTGCGCTCAGCCTCCTTGTCCAACCACCGAATGATACATTCAGCAAGCTTTTTCTTTGCATTCGCCCTGCCATATTGCCCCTTCAATGGCCCGACCTTCACACTCTTGCCCTCTCTTCTTCTCAATATTGCAGTAACATCATAGATTGAAAGTGCCCGTTCGTCTTGTGTGAACTTGTAGTCTGGAAGGGACAAGCCAAGTTGCGGACAGATGATGCTAACCTTTTCGAGCGGACTTGTTTTGGCGGCTACTCGAATCGTGGACCCGGGAGGAGCAACGGGCACCTTGCCAACAAACTTCACGTGCTGATCATTGTTGCCGGAAGGAGACTGTGGTGAGGCGGGAGCCGACGGTGGGTTCGCTCTTATCCAAAGCATGGCTGCCTTTGCCGCTTGAACCTTGGCTAGCTTTTTGGTCTGATAGAATTTTGTCTTATCGCCCAACACCATCGACCCGAGTTCGGGAATGTCGGTGATATCGCATGAAAACTCTGGTGGGGTTTTGGCGCTCGCGTACCACGAATACTTCGGGTAAGGGCCCTTATTCTGGCACCAATCTACAACAACAAAACATCAGTTGAGCTCTGGGTCAATCGTAAATCAATCCATACTTTGCAGCAATCCCACCCAGCCCTCGGTCTCTACTGGGCCCACAGAGACACAAGATGACCCTGCCGTCCTAGGTAGGCTGGTGATCTCCTCGGGAAGCCCCTTCACATACTGGATGCCCAGATCTGCGACCGCTTCTTTGGCATGCTTCTTGCTTGGGAAGCAACCATGTGGCTTCAACTCCTTCACCACGTTCTCAGTGGGGTTGTACACGATCTTCAAGGTATTAGTGAAGCCGTGGAGGTGGTTCTCTGTTTCCATCTCCTCGTCTTGGAACACTGTTTTGAGGTTGTAGACATTAAAGTCGCGCGATTGAAGAAGCTCAAGGAGGTCTTTCACATATGTAGTGGTGATGGATTGTGATAAAGCAATAGGATCAAGCAGATTCGCTCGCTGTGAGTCTGTGTCCGTAGTACTCTCCGTATCCGCCCCCTCCTTCTCCTTCCCTTTCCCGTTAACTCCGTCTCTGTTAAGGTTGCTGAGAAACTCCCCGATAGGCGTGAGACAGAGCTCGAGCTCGGAGTCGAGATCGAATTCCACTACGGGAACATCATCTTTTTGCTTGGCGGTAGGGGTGACGGGAGTCGTCGACATGGTCGTTGCGCGGCGGCAGTGGTGGTGGTTGCGATTGTGTTGATCGAGTGTGCGGAGATGGATGGAGCCTGCAAACGGAAGCTATGTTAGTGGGTAGACACTAACTAAATATAAGTTTAAATCCCAGTCGCCAAGGCCTGCAGAGTGACGACCTCGAGAGAACAACAAAGACGAAGGGTTGCGACATGCCTCATAGTATCGGTTATATGTACATCTACACATTGGACAACAATAACCTACTCCCATCTATGTATCATATGTCGGATCTCAGCGCATCGTAGTTAACACCCTTCCTTATGAGGAATCGTATGTTGTTCGAGACTCCTAGTATCTAATTCATTCTTCGCTAGGCAGCGACAGCGATAGAGTGCCTCGATAATTACTTGAAAATACTAATACAACATGCTGCGGGGTCGAATGCTGCCTTATCCTGCAGTCATCGAATACTCCACCACATGATCCTTCCAGCATTCAGGTGTTTGTTCTTTCTTCTTTGTGTGCGTCGTGGATAGCTGCTTTTCTACGGGTTGCTTCCCGTCGTCACTCAGCTATCTAGCTCTGTTCCCCGCCAGTATTGCAGACAGCTGATAGTCCGTCGGGGCTTCGTCTGCATAGTGTACTTAAGCACTCGGCCTCTAAGCAGATATCCTTTATGATAGCCAGCCGATGCGAATGCCAGAGTCCGCGCTGCTACATCGTCTAGATGTAGTCACCATCCAAAAAGTCGTTAGGTGATTCACAAGAGGTGCCGTGGAGTGGTCCGTCTCGCATGCTATTGAAAAGTGACTGCAAAGGAATGAACGCACAGGAAGTACCGCACAAGAAATGACTGCAGGAATCGATCGTTCTAGAAACGGTTGTAAAGGAATTGACTGTCAGGAATCGATTGCACAGGAATCGATTGCATGTTTAGAGTCATCCCGGTTCCCCGCACACCCTTTGGTATTTCTTGGTTGATCGTCTCTACTCTATCTCGCAGGCACTACCACTAGCAAGACAACGGAATTGTTCCGTTGAAAGTAGTGGAATCTGTTGCGTGGGCAGATCACCCTCGGACCGACTGAATAGGCGAGTGCATCCAGAAGATTAACCGACGAACCAATGCAGCAGCAAAGGGTATATTGGTACAACCAAGCAACCCCCCTGCTCATCCTACCGCCGACATCGAATCGCCGTCCATCTTAAGGTTCGCCAGTAGCTTCTTTCAAAGTTTCCCAAGGGCAGCATAGAGCATTGGGAGACGACGAAAATACAGTCAGGGATGCTACTTTATGGTGCTGACGGGTTATGGGGTATGGCAAGCGATAACTGATAGATGGATGGATGGTGGAATGGATACCAGTAGGAAAGAGTGCAGTGCAGTGAGTCAGGAAAGAGATCGCTGGTATAGCGAAGGATAGGATCCTAAGCTTTGACATCAACTCCGTGCGGAAATCAAAGAGGAATCGAGAATCCTTCCCTAGGAAACCGAACTTGGTGGATATGCTATTCGATATGCTGATCTCCAATATGCCGAACAACCATCGAACATAAAGATCTTATTCCTAGCTTAAGTAATGCTATAAACACCATGCGCTGTAAACGCTGTGTGCAAATTCGAAACCTGCAGTGACCATCCTTTTACTATCCCTTCGTCCTGCTGTGTAGCATACTATAGTTGTCCTTTTAGACTTGTTTAAGCCCTTGGGTATAATTCCATTCTTGTCGAGGTCAGCCATATATACCCAATAGCTCTAGAGGTTAATCAGGATCTCAAGGATGCGTTGAAGGTGTACTAGACGGCATCATGCAATTCAGAATGTATAGAAACGTATCCCATACACCAACCAACCTGAAACCTGGACGAAGATTCGTGAAGAACTAAAATAACATCCTCGACGGCCGGTGAAGTTGCCCTGTTCGAGAAGACAACTGTAGTTCCAGCAATTCTAGCCAGCAAATGATCTTATTCATAGGGCTATTGATCTGCTGTGACTGGGATAGATATCAAACACATCTTTTTATCCAATCCTCTCTTCCAAATCGGCGTATTAAACTCGGTTCGATACAGAATGGGTCCGTCTAAACTCTGAGGACAATGCCCAGAAGGGATTAAGTAATAATCGATGACGACATACTGTCGGACGTTATCCCCTGGATCGTAACCGATTCCCGGACCGTATGGTCCGCCCGCGCAACCGCCACGACCACACCCCAAAAAAGACCACCAGAGGCTCTCCTTTTGATAAAGTCTTCTCTAGTAGCAAATGAAACTTTCTATTCAAATGAATTGTAAATTACATCAGGTGTGGCTTTGTAAACCCAGCTGCCCATCCAAAATCCGCCCCCTCCAGCTACCACCCCACCCCTTTACAGCTGATGGAACTCAACAAAAAATTCCCTTCACCATTGAGACACAGTGGCTGGTTGCATTGGGTCCAAGCCCAGCAGGTTTTTGGTGGAGATTTGGCATTTTTTGTGGGATTGTTTCTCTGCTTCCAGTGGCAAAGTCAACATCCCAATCACTTTTCCTCCTCAAGATGAATCAGAAGGTGCCCACACTTACAGCTTCAGTCTAGTTGTCAAGAAGTATCCTCTTTAATGTTTAACCAAGTAGATTTAGCCCTAGTAGACTGTATGTTCTGTAAAGTAGAAATTGGTCCAGACCCATCAGCAACGACTCTAGTTTCCATCCGAAACACCCAGGTATTCTGGACGGCTCTGACGGCTCGGACGGAACCTCATACCCTCTGACAGAGAATTACACGCTACCCGTTGCCCAGGCGACGGGTCGCGTTGCATATGTACCTCCTTTACTTTGTGGTGACGTGTATGCATCATCAGAACGACACATGTGTTACACTCTTCGCAGGAGCTGCAGTTATGCTGAAGCCGTTTACACAATGCCTGGCGATGTTTATGCCTTCCTCCGGCCGAGTGCCACATTATACCTCTCTGCTATTGCTATATATTGGATGCCGCACTCTCCTCATATGTTCAGTTTGAGATGTTGTCACATATTACAATACAGTCTTCGCTTCGGATACATCGCTTGCCGTTGCATTTGCTTCGCCATTATTGTATTTTACAGGTCTGAACTATACTGTCCGATCTTCACACTGTCTATTACTATGCCCTCAGTCCTCCACATTCTGCGTTGATCCATCATCAGCTTGCAATGCTTCTTCGTCCTCATCCGCATCCGCATCATCGCCATGTCCAATCTTCACACTCTCTAGTACTATGCCCTCAGTCCTCCACATCCTGCGTTGATCCATCATTGGCTAGCAATGCTTCTTCCTCCTCATCCGCATCCGCATCATCGCCATGTCCAATCTTCACACTCTCTAGTACTATGCTCCCAGTCCTCCACATTCTGTGTTGATCCATCATTGGCTAGCGATGCTTCTTCCTCCTCATCCGCATCCGCATCATCGCCATCATGGCCCTTATACTCATTGCCATCACTGGTTCCCAGGTCAAACCTCTCGAGTTCAGTCACAGGCTGTCATTGCTGGTGTTACAGGGGTTCGTAATCCCAATAATCAATACAACATCTATTGAATTAAGTACAACCGCCTATCTAAGAAACTCTTTCTTTCCACATCTTATCCTAAGACTCAACCTCTTGCACCTGCGTTGCAGGAGTGACCAATCTGAATTGATACCAAAGCCCGTCTCCTTGATAGATCTAAACTACACCTCACCGTCGAACAACCACTCCTCAGAAATCACCTCAAATGGTAATGCGCCGTTGTTCAAATATCTCAGCACCAGGTAATCAATATTCTCGAGTTCACAAAAACATAACACCACCCGGTAAGTGTGGGATAAATGGTGCTCTTCCAAACTGAAGAGAAGATTGCCGAATAACTCGACTATCTGATGCAGTGCGTACTTGGAAGGTGTGTATCTGTGTCCAGGCATATAATGCGTAATCACGAGTACTAATAAAATTGGTGGACGTAATTGTGAATGTTTTGATAGTTAGAATTCTTGATAATATTTTAAAATCATCTTCGGTGTTCTGAATGTTGACTGTGGATTGCTGCTTGAGCTTGTTCTTCTCATTGCCGAAACAATGCCATCTCTTCCTAGTTGTCTTTGAGGGTTTGTACTCCCATACTTCGACGCTATGAGTTCAAAGGTCATGATAGCGTTATCGCGGTCATGCAATGAATCTAATCATGCGCCCGATGATAACATGCCACGCATCCCAGTTTGTTATCGTGTTCATGAAATGTCGTTTCAAAGCTTATGCTCCTGATAAGAATCAGGCCATCCATTGCATGATATCATATCAGACAATGTTGTCAGATGAAAGTTGTACTTAGACATCTTACTACCCGTTTGCGACAGTAGTTGGAACGTCTGCCAACCAAAATAGTTGGCAGCGCTTAATGCAAATTGATGCCTCACCTTAAAGGCTATTTGGCTTGCATCATAGATTTAATCAGTGACCAACCAATACTATGCCAACATAGAACTTGACACGTCAGCTCGTATCGGATACAAGTCTAACATTGCAATGCATACTAACTCAAACCAATGAGCAGGGTTGCTTCAGGTCTCTTATCTTCAGCCAACGTCATAATTCTCTCAGTTACGTTATGCTTAGGCCGAGACCATTCTCTGTGGCTGGGGAGTACCCTAGTTGTCCTTATCGCCTGAGGCAATAAGCTAGAGGTCCCAAGTACTCGCATATTGACAATCAACTGCTGTGTTCGTCTGTCGGAGTAATCTCCAGTCCAATCAAATAATCCCGCTAGTGTCTAGGATATGAGCGTGGTTGAAAACAATGCACTCGGCAGGAGTCAACTCCTTTCGATCTGGCAGCATCGTTGCCTCATCAAATAAGAATTACCGTATTATGAATCCTTTTAATGAATCTGCTAAGCAATGTTACTTGCTTATTCAATCGACGCACGATTCTTATGTATTCCCGCTGAGGAACATAAGACTGGCTGACTTGTGATGTCATGAATAGGTGTTATGCATATCACGTGACTAGACCTAGAGTACTCCGTGATTATGTATTCATTTGACTGTCACAAGTACCATTATCGCTGTAAAGGGAGAACCCCTAACAGCCGGCTGGTGGTGGGGATGGCATCGCGCTCGTTGGTTTCATCACCTTCATCTTCATAATCCCCGCTGGCCCATGGCATCCCAAAATGCAGTTCGTCATCCATGCAATTGTTGTCTATCGGGATGTTTGGGTCAGTGCTTCCGATCTCAGGCTCCTCAAGCGCTACTTTGGAGGTCAAATAGTCAAGAAGAATCGCGTTGTCAACACGTGCTGCTTCCACACTGATGACCTCGGCAGGCGTTGGGTTCTCCACCTGTCGGATCTGATGCTTGACATTTGCAAGAGTGTTTTTATACACCCTCTGTTGGTAGCTCTCTGGTAGTGTGTTCCTGGTATTCATCAAGAATGTATATGTGTCTGCAACGCCAGGCGAGGTTAACAACTTGCGACTCATTGCAATGCAGCAGGATGTGTTCTTACCACCGTCATTCTTGTATGTTAGGGGTTGTCTCTTAGCAGCGATAATGATACTTGAATTATGGTACCGGATGCATACATATCTACGATATGCAAAACATCTATGCACGTGACATTCAAGTGGTCAGCGATATGCTCTCTAGCGGGAGTTCATATTGGTCGCGCGAAGTGTGGGTACTTCGTTCACACCTGGATACTCTGCGGGACATGTGTGGTAAACACACATGGCAGTTGATAGTCAAATGCGATTAAGAGAACTCTTCTCCCCTACCTGTAATGGGCTGGGACTCGGAGAAGCACGTTCCGGTCTGAGAAAGGTCTCGACCTTAGCATGACGTAACTGAGGGATTAATGACATAGGCAATGCGCCTAGAGCGAGCACTCCTCGTTGACTCGAGCAGTCTAGATCGCAATGTAATCTCGTATCGGGTACGAGCTTACCCGTCGTTAATCTACGTTGGCATAGTATCGGTTGGTCGCCGATTAAATATATGACGCAATTAATAACTCATCTACATGAGGGAATTAAGAGGCGATAAGCATCATCAACTTGGTGGGTGGATGTTCCAACTACCAACTCGTATGTTTGCGAAAGATGTCTGAGTACGGAAAGGATGAGCTGATATCGCGCAATGGATGGCCTGATTGTTATCAGGAGCATAACGCTTTCAACCCACGTTGCAAGGACACAATTACCTGAGGGTGTTGTGGCAAGTTATTGTCGGGCGCTAAGAGGGCATGGCCGAGATAACGCTATCACCGCTAGGAGAGAGCACAGGCTATAAAGAGCCAGTGTTGGTCGGAGGAATTTTGGGATCAGCGAGCAAGTTAGCTTTCAGAGAACACCGAAGACGATCATAAAATATTACTTAGAATTCTATCTATCTATCTCTCTATCTATCTATTCGTTAAGGTTATCTGTCAGGAGATAATTCGCCAACATTTCCTCCTTAATCCATTTACGAGATTATCCCCTGTATGTCTGGGCGCAGACTGACACAATCCGAGTACGCACTGCAACAAGTTGTCGAGTCTTTCGGCAATCTTCTTTACAGTTTGCACGAGCACAATTTAACCCACACCTACCAAGTGGTTTATCGTTTTTGTCAACTACAAGGTATGGATTTCCTGGTGCTGAGATATCTCAACGTCGGGTTGTTACCGTTCGAGGAGTTTTCAGATGAGTTGTTGCAAGACGGGGAAGAGTAATATACATTTACAGAAGAGACGGTCTGTGGTATAGGTTTAGATTGGGAGTTCTCGTTGTTGAGGAACGAGAAGTTGACTCTTAGGATAAGATGAGGAGAGAAAGAGATATTTGGATAGGCAGCTGTGTTTAGACCAATAAATGTTGTATTGATTATTGGGACTAAAAACCCCCGTAACATTGTAGTTGAAGTAGTTCAAGTGATCTGGTCTGTCCGCTTTCAGCTTTGACTTGGACGCTTTCGGATGAACACATTTGTTCTTTTGCCACTCCACGAGAGCATGGTGCAACGTGGTGCAGGTAAACATGATCAGTGGCGAGGGTATATGACCGTCCTTGTCGTCAATCACGGAATTATAAAATGCATCAGCATACTTACCGCGGTTATTCGCCTGATGATAAAATTTGATGTACATCAGCAAAATGTATTTTAGTCACTGGGAGCCTCCAGGAGTGTTTGAGAGGAGGCGGAGTGTAAACTTAGAAGCGTCAATTTCAGGTGAGAACCATACCCTAGGAGGGTGTTCCGGCCGGCCATCGGAGTAACTGGAATCCCTGATTACTGGTACCGGAGCACCATGGAAGCGGTCGTGAGAAGTTCGAGAGCACCTGGGACTGTCACCGAACCAATGCGGGAATCCCAAACTAACTCTGAGAGATGCCGGGTTCTTAGGGATATTCACTTGGAGGACTGCAGGCGTTATCTGAATGTACACGAGCAATAAGAATACCCTCCACGTATGATGCATAGATTCTTGTTCATTTCAACTTCTAAATCATACTATAGTACCCAGCATCTCATCAACATTCTATTGTTTGCATCGCTACATTAAGGAGAACCAAAGAAAATGGCGAGTGAGTCAAAAATGAAAGTAGGTAAGACCGAAACAATAACCTGACTCAGCAATCGTAATGATATCAATTGAACATAGTCTCAATGTCATCCTCTAAATCTCTCATCCCATCAGGGCCGACAAATGCAGGCACACACAATGCATCAACGGCGCAAAGAAGCTGGAGCCACTCCTTGTATTTCTGAATGATTCGGGCCTGGCGAGTGGGCGAAATTGAATTCCAATGTCATTTGGCTCTATTTGTGATATCTACAAGGTTGGAATTGAGGTTAGCTCGCAGTGAATTAAAATGGAGTTTGAAATGCAATATGATGAATTCGGGGGGAAAAGAGGTGCGCCACCAGGAAAGGAGGAGCGTCTGATGTGGTGTGCTAGGTGGGAAAGGGGAGTGCTGATGGCGATGGAGGAGTGCAGAATGAAATTGAGGGGTACAAATCCAAGCCAAGGAGCACCGACAGGGATCGAGGAGCGCATATCCAGCAGAGCAGCCCATCCATGCTGAGCAGCGCCGAAAGGGGAGGGAGGCAAAGTGTCTGGAATGAAATAGAGGCGCTCCTAACCAAGGTTGAGGAGGGGATTGAGGAGCGCCCATCCTAGAAGATGAGCGCAAACAGAAAAGGCAGCAAGGAGCGCTGAATGAAATATCGAAGTGCTAATCCAGACTTAGGAGCGCCAAACCAGTCTGAGGAGTGCCAATCGGGATTGAGGAGCGCCAACGGGGATGGAGGAGCGCCAACGGGATTGAGAAGCGCCTATTATACCGGAGGAGCACCATGGGAGGGGGGGGTATGAAGTAGCCCCACCAAGTGTAATTGATGAGTGCAATGGCTTCGGCAGTAATACAATCTCTCACTGTGGAAGGACAAAATTTACCTCGATATTCATCTTGAGAAAACATAAGTGTAACCTTCCTTCTAGTGGCATACTCAGACAGCGCACAATGAATAGCTGTGGCAACAACCACTAACGTCTGCAGTGTGAGTGGTTGAAACAGCTGCGATGTGGTCGGCTGTCGCACCAAGCTATTGGCAGTGAAGAAAAACTGATGCTAGATTAAGTCAAGCACTTCCATCCATGTGAACCAGGACTTCTTATCATCGATGACCTTTGAGAGATAAGCATTGTCAAACAGGAGCTCCTTAACTTCGATTCGAAGCTCAGTCTCTGATCCTAAATCCAACCAGTAACTGCCGACAATAGTTCGATGAGCTCCATCTGCCAAATGCCCTCGAATGGTACTAATCTTTAGTTTTAACTCTGTATGTTTCGAGGATTAGTATCATCATAAGTCCAATCGAGGAGCAGAAAACAGAATATACACTTACAGCTTCTTGGGTTTGCAGATCAATTTCAAGAGATGGACCACCGGTGTTACGGGGTTTCTTAATCCCAATAATCAATACAACATTTATTGAACTAAGTACAGCCGCCTATCCAAATATCTCTTTCTTTCCTCGTCTTATCCTAAGACTCGACTTCTCGTTCCTCTGCAACGAGAACAGCCAACCTAAATCTATACCACAGACCGTCTCCTCTGTAGATGTATATTACGTTTCCTCATCGAACAACCGGTCCTCGGAAAACTCCTCGAATGGTAATGACCCGGTGTTCAGATATCCTAGCACCAGGTAGTCGATATCCTCTAGTTGACAAAAACGCAACACCACTCGGTTGGTGTGGGTTAAATGGTGCTTTTGTAAACTGTAAAGAAGATTGCCGAAAGTCTCGACAACTTGTTGCAGTGCGTACTTGGATTGTGTATACCTGTGACCAGGCATATAAGGGGTAATCGCGTAGGTTGATTAAGGAAGAAATAGTGGCGGACTATTTCTTAATAGGTAAATAGATAGATAGATAGAATTCTTAATAATATTTTAAGATCGTCTTCGGTGTTCTCTGAAAGCTAACTTGCTCACTGATCCCAAAATTCCTCCGACCAACGCTGGCTCTTTATAGCCTGTGCTCTCTCCTAGCCGTGATAGCGTTATCTCGGCCATGCCCTCTTAGCGCCTGACAATAACTTGCCACAACACCGTCAGGTAATTGTGTCCTTGCAACGTGGTTTGAAAGCGTTATGCTCCTGATAACAATCAGGCCATCCATTGCGCGATATCAGCTCATCCTTTCCGTACTCAGACATCTTTCGCAAACGTACGAGTCGGTAGTTGGAACAGCCACCCGCCAAGTTGATGATGCTTATCGCCTCTTAATTCCCTCATGTAGATGAGTAATTAATTGCGTCATAGATTTAATCGGCGACCAACTGATACTATGCCAACGTAGATTAAAGACGGGTAAGCTCGTACCCGATACGAGATTACATTGCGATCCAGACTGCTCGAGTCAATGAGGAGTGCGCGCTCTAGGCGCGTTGCCTATGTCATTAATCCCTCAGTTACGTCACGCTAAGGTCGAGACCTTTCTCAGACCGGAACGTGCTTCTCCGAGTCCCAGCCCATTGCAGGTACGGGAGAAGAGTTCTCTTAATCGCATTTGACTATCAACTGCCGTGAGTGTTTACCACACATGTCCCGCAGGGTATCCAGGTGTGAACGAAGTACCCACACTTCGCGCGACCAATATGAACTCCCGCTAAAGCGCATATTGCTGACCACTTGAATGTCACGTGCATAAGTGTTTTGCATATCGTAGATATGTATGCATCTGGTACCATAATTCAAGTATCATTATCGCTGCTAAGAGACAACCCCTAACAACCGGGCAATTGACACACAGATGGTGCACCTACAGGAGCACCTGCTAATGCCCGCTGACAATCCTGAGCCTCAATGGGTAATTTCCAAGCTTCGTCAACCATTGAGTACTTCTCATCGGAAATGATTGGCCAGGGAGTCTTTGTTAATACGATTGCCTCCATGAACGGATTCACTACCTCAAAAGTAGCCTTTTCGTGTTGTGGAACGTTGTGATCTCCACCGGCCTTTGGTTGAGGAACATTCTGGTCTCCACAGGGGTTGCGAAGCGGGAGCACCTATACAACGTCAGACTCACGTGATATGTTGATGGCTGACTTTAGGCATTTGAGCAATGGTGGTGCGATGGCCCCGACTGGAAGTGGAGTGTGGGCAATGACAGTAATGGCACAGCTCCGTTTCTTTGGCAGTGGAACCCTTGTAGTTCGTATTGTCTTATCACGGCGTGCCTGGTCTAGATGTTGGACCACCTGCCAGTTGTCCAAATCGTCTTCTTCGATATCGGATAACAAGGTGGACTCTCCAAGGTATTCACTTTTGTCATTGCTGATCTCCTGATCGGTATCATCATCATCCTGCTTCATCAGAATAATAGCCCGGACATTAGCTAGATCTCCAACACTATACTTGAAAGCTGGGTTGCAAGTTCAAACATTTGATCAGCAATGATGATTGGCTGTATTCATGAGTGCACGTGCAAGTGCTCTCTCAAAGTGTGCTTCTTGATTCTTCTGTGAATAGTGATTCCTCACCTGGCTGGCCGTAGGTTCTATGATTGATGAAGTCAAGTTGGGAATATAGAGAGAAGTATATAACGGTAAATATAGCAGGAAGTTTAATAGATTAACGGGAAAACAGGGCAACAAAGTAACATGTGGTCGAAGAGGATGCGATAGGAAGCATGCATGGCAAAAGTAACCCTCGGCCAACGAGGATGCAATTCGAGGCATGCCTGGAAAGACTCCGGATGACACGTCAGTGGTTCATATTTATATGATCGCTGCTAGTTGTTTGTTGTGATTCAGGAAGTGTCAGGTGCACCAGATTGGATGGATTCTTCGTGCCCCCAACTCCCGAATTTTAGCACTCGTATTCAAGGACGCTATTGATGCAAGAATTGGAGGTTGGTATAAGCCAACATACCTAGAATTGAACCAGATGCACCTGAAGAACTCGAGACATTGAAATGGTTGTATCGCTATCTAACTCTCAGGACTGGACATATGGAATACTGAGAAATAGGATGATCATGATCGCCCCTGCATATGACTACGCCGAAGGTAGTTCATTATGCCTCTACTTCGAGCATATGAGTGGTGACCGCGTGGCACAGAATTGTTGGTGTGTTGATGAATATTGCAGGACTTGGATGCAGGATAGAGTTGGGACCTTGGTGAGTGGCAACAGTTAACATGGGTTCATACTGAGTTTGTTGCTGATAGTGGATACAGATGAATCTCTGAATGCGGTATACCAGTCGGATGGACACCCTATTTTCATGATATTCTGTTGTTTTAGGATTCTGCAGCAAAGTTAGCGGTCAACTAGGCAATGTTGTGTGCAGAACTTCACTTTCAGCAGTCTGAGTCTGCTGGATCACAATATGTATGCAGTCAGTGTAAGAGAAGACGGAGGATTTGAGTTAACAAAGGAGAGATTCACCATAGAGAAAGAACGGTAAAGGTACGATGAAGATTCTGGGGTAATCTAATCGATTCCAGTTGTCGTTAATGCCAAGATTGCTAGTGACTGGGTCATAAATTGTCACTCACATTAAGATGTTGTGCATAATATCTTGTAAACACCACATTATTAATCACACACTCATTATGAGTCTCAATGCTATAATGTTGACTTAACATAAATATTGGGGTTCAAAGCAGTGCATAAGAACAATATGATTGCGTCATGAGGCTTCATCTGACAGCGCAAAGACAAATAACAGCATGCAGTTCCGGCCAATTGAGGTGCAGCGAGCATTGAGTCGGCATACAGAATTCAATCTAATGTAATGACTGGGATTGTAGGCTCGCCTTACTTTGAAAATTACTTGTACTCTCAGAAACTGCATTTTCTTAACTCGAGCTTTCATCACGATTTGTTCTTCATGCACTCTTGGGATTGGACGTTGGCAGAAATCAGACATCGTCTGTTTATGATTTGTCACGAACTTCAGGCATACAAAATATGAGGTGGGCAGAAGCTTGCCGGTCACCGATTGAGCCACTGAGCAGAGACTGGCATTCATATTGTATCTCTTCGAGCTCTCTTGATGGAAATAAGTTCACATAATCTATTTTAAGATACGGTGTTTGGCGGCCCAAACATACAGGTTAGTCAAAATGTAGTTAAGTCTGCATTAGATGCGTTGTGAATTTAAGCCTATTGGAGGAAGTGTGGTATACAAGTGAGCGGGAGTTGCCAGTCATCTGCAGAATCGCTGAGCAGATGCTGTTGATTGAGGTTAGCTCTCTCAAGCTGCAGCTCGATTATGGAGCCCGAACGACAGAAGCTATTTTAGGATCTTGGAAATGTAAGGCCAGAACATACTTCTGAGACAAAATCCGGTTAAGTGTGGTTACTTATCACCCAGGCTGTGCATCTATGGTAAGCGTGTGGTGGACACCTTCCTGCAAAGGATAGGTTGACACGGAGGATGACAGTCATGGCAGTTAAGCAGCGGCCTTCACATACCGATCCAGTATAGATTCAGATATTAAGCTGGGTTGGAGCGGGATGAGCTGCACCTGCACCTGAAAGTTTAGTGACAGACAAGATGACACTCTGTGTGCTGGCAGCCACAGATTCAAAGGTAATGCAATGTGGGTATTCATGGTTCTGAGGCGTGCCTGGAGTGGGATCATATGTGAATAATGAGTGCCTGTGTTGTCGAAATTAGCCATTGAATAGAATATGCGTGGGGTGTCAAATCTGAGACCGTCACACTCGACAGGAGAGTGGATCTGAGGTGTGACTGAACTTGATTCCTGAGTGATGAAATACATGGCTGTATTCTTCGGGTAAGCCTGGAATATGCGAGCCGTGTCTTAGGATACGATACATTAAGTGGATATCGCTTAGACAGTCTTTCTATCCCTGGATGATTAGAGAGAGATACAATACTGGATCAGTCACAGGAGAGTTGAGAAGTTGACAGCGATTCTCTTGTGCATCGAGTCTATCTTACTCAATCTTGTTGATTCGTAACTCTAGTATCTGGTGCGCCTGAAATAGACAAGCAACTAATAATTGAAATCAAACTTGGAGGTTCAGGCGCACCTGAAAACACCAATCTTGTTTGCAGATCTCGGTGTCACAATTCCACACAGACCATATGGCATAAAGATGCGTAGTGACTGCAGCTTCAACAGATTCCTCCATTAAACTGGCGTACCTGGTTTTCATCACATATTGGTTCATCCAATTGAGGCTATGATTCAGTTTACCAGATATCTGTTTACCATTGACATCATCTCATATTCATCACAATAATCAACTAACACGAAATGGAATCGAACTCTAACCAATACTCCCGGACTCCGCAATTGCACCTTATTCCCCTTACCAGTTGACTATTTTGCATCAGTTGGTGAGATTGTATTGGTTGAATGATTATAGAGGGGTACCTTGATTTCACTGCCCTGATAGTTATCGTTCATCCTCACCATCTGGCGGCACAAAATCTCCATGCTCCGTAAGCTGCTCCGTATTGTCCTGCCGACACTCCAGAATACAGTATATCATCATCGTCGTGATGTTCAGTCGGCTCATCAGACCATGCAGGACACTCATTCGAGCCACTCCAGAGAGCTGGTGGAGATCACTTGCTCTGTTATCATAACCATTGGGTCTAGTGTTCAATAGCCATGTGTGTGGAACTCTGTTTTGCCCCAGTGCGACAACCCGTGCAAATGCCTGCCGCTGCTCATTCAATACCCAGAACTTCTGAGTTATTACCGCATGGTTTGTTGCTGTGGGATTTAGCCCTGTCCCACCCACTTTGGGTGTAGTTAGTGTTAGCAACGGTTCCGGACTGGGGTTTCGGGTCTGGGTACGGGTTGGAACTGACCTGTTTCCAAATTGGCAGTCCGGGTCGTCAATACACCCGAACTATCAATTCGGGTACGGTTCAATGGGCATCTCACAACCCGTCTGAATTGGGCGGGTTGTCAGCGGGTTGTGCAGCAGGTCCATTTGTAGACTCATATAATGCTCTTGTTTTTGCTGTATAATAATAGTATGTTATCAAAATCACATTTTCAACATCCAACAATGACTTTTTGCATGTTTGCACATTGCGATATTGATTATTTTGGAATCAGTATTTTTCCATGTCTGTTTTGTGTTTTTATGTTACAAGGCTGCCAATAGTTCTGTTATGAGCTCTAATATCTGCGCGATACCCGGATTACTCTATATGCAATACCAAAAATTGTTGATGCTGGGGTGATGCTTTTTTCAGGATGGGGTAACAAAGAAATGTTGTACTATTTTGGCCGAAAAGGCGGTCATTACTTGGCATATGAATCTGCTCCACCAAGTGACATTTAGATTGACCAAGATGCAAGACCAAAAATTGTTGACGCTCCATTGACGCTCTGGTCACGCTCTGTTGACACTGATTCTCAGAATGGGGCAGTGACTGAGTCGCTACCTTTTTTGCCTATAAAGGCTGGCAATACGATGGTTATGTGTATTTGCGACCAAATTGAATCGTAATTACCCTACTTACATGACCAGAATTTGTTGGCGCTCCGTTGAGGCTCATTTTCAGAATGGAGCAGTGACAGTGTCGCTTTCCTTTTTGGCTATAAAGGCTGCCAATACGGTGGTTATGTGTATTCGGGACCAAATTGAATCGTAATTACCTTACTGACATCACCAAAATTTGTTGACACTCCATTGAGGCTCATTTTCAGAATGGGGCAGTGACCATGTTGCTTACTTTTTTGCCTATAAAGGCTGGCAATACGATGGTTATGTGAATCAGTGACCAGATTGATTTGTAATTACCTTACGGACATGACCGGAAATTGGTGACACTCCGTTGATGCTCATTCTCAGAATGGGGAAGTGACCGTGTCGCATTCTTTTTCGCCTATAAAGGCTGCCAATACATGGGTTATATGTATTCGCGACCAAATTGAATCGTAATTATCTTACTTACATGAACAAAATTCGTTGACACTCTGTTTCCGCTCATTTTCAGAATGGGGAAGTGACCGCGTTGCGATCTGGTTTGCCTATAAAGACTGCCAACAAGTTTGTTTTGAATGGCAGAGACCAAATCAATACCGAATTACCCCACTTACAAGACTAAACATCGTTGACGCTCCATTGACGCTCATATTCAGAATGGGGCAGTGAGTGAGTTGCTATCTGTTTTGTTTATAAAGACTGCCAACACATTTGTTTTGCATGGAAGTGACCAATTGAAGATTCAATTACCTAACTTACAGGACCAAAAATCGTTGACGCTCCGTTGACGCTCATTTTAATGCAATGTCTAGTCAAAATCTGCTGCCATTGATAATTGTACCGATGATTATTTAAACTTATTGGATGCTCTTTGGGCTGATTATGACTGGATCCTGTGGCCTTAGTAATATTCTGGCATGGGTCGCTCTCATTGTATTAAAAGGTATGCATCACGTTGAATAACCCATTTCGCCTGCTATGCTTGTGTTTATCAACTACCATCTAGACATAACTGGTCAATATTCTCCCATCATAATTCTCTAAGTGAAATTCTCGGTCAAGCAACATAAAGAACCTGCTGAAAACATATTGTCCCGTTCTGTCGAACTTGTTTCTGTTTCCCCTGATCCTCCTTGTTTCGGTAGCATTGACTGTCACCAACCTCTTTCCAGTGTTTTTCTTTGACCTCCCTGTTGGCCGAATCAATCTGGGCACATTTGGAGTGGCACACACATCCCACTGCTTAGGGCATTCCGAATCCTCATTGCAATTGTCTTGCTCCACATCTGATTCATTGTCTGCCTCACAGTTGTCTTCGCTCTCATTTGGATTATCCAAGTCACCGTCCCAGTTGAGCCAGTTTTCAGTGTCGGAAATGCTTTCAGGTGCACTGTCATCATCACTTTTGACTGCATGACAGTTGATTCTCCGTATTCGGCCAACATTCAATATTTGAGTTCGTCCTTCAGCAAGTTCCTTTGCAGACAAAGCTGGTGGCAATGGTGATCTTTCGGACAATTCAAATGCAGCCGCACCATCATGTTGAAAGAGTGACCAGGATGCTTTGACGCTTTCTTCCGTATCTGAAATGTATCATACAGCTGTCATCTGTTTGTTTTGAGCACGTGATTCCATTTGTGTAGTAGGTAGGTCATGGCTGCCCTGCCACATCTCCAAAAAGTCGTGGACCTTGGCCATTCTGTGCAATTTCCGTTGCTCTGCCTTTCTCTTCAATTCCAAGGAGTTATCGGTTTCCGACCTATCCAATATAAGGTCATCACCAGCCAATATCCCATTATTAGCGCGAGCATACTGCCTTACTACAACCTTTTCCCGAAGGGTCTCGCTGGTGGTGTTTGACTGCCTCCAGCCGGTATCGTCTCATCCAGGGGAAAAACTGCCCTCCACTCCAACACGATGCAGTATGATTGAGAATATGTCGCATGCCACATTGGAGAGATCGGCGTACTCTGAGTGCATTTCCTCTTGCTGTCACCACCATTCTGCGACATCCAGGATCCAAAATATGCTGCTAATCACCATCGGGTTGGAGTGATAATGATCAGGATTCAGATCAACTTGCCCCCAGTTCTTTGGTAAATCTGGCGGACAATTCAAATAGAGCCTGGCAGCGGTCAACAAGTGTGCTGGGCAATCGCTCCATCCGGGTGTCGTTTCAGCCAAAATTTTAGGTGTTAAGTATTCTTCATCACCACTGGACAAATCATATGGATCAAAAGATAATTGACCAGATTGAGAAGGCATTGCAGAATGGATGAAGTCATTGCTCGGTAGTTTTCCTTGTTTAGTGACCGACAATTGTCTGTGTTTGGTGCAGTATTCGTTCTCCACATACTTCAGAAATGCCTCATCGTATTGGATAGTATAAGAAGTGTCATCCTCAGGATTGATATCCATTCCCTTGTCCCATTTCCTAAACGATCACAACTTGCAAAAAGGATCAAGAATATGTGCTGAAATGAGAAGCATTCCCGTCGTTGGAGTGACTTCAGCATAGTACTTGGACAGCTTCTGTCGCGCAAACTTCACAGCAAAGTATAAATCTTCCTTCCGCTGAGTTTTCTTCTTAGCTAAAGCTCGCAAAACGCCATCCATATGATCGACCATGTGATTATAGATGGTGAGACCATGATGCAGTGTGTCAGTGTGTCTTTTCGACATACACAGAGTCAAGTATCGGAATGGCATTAACACTTCCATGACATACTTGACGATTGTACAGTCATCCTCTGTTGTGTAGAGTGACCAGTAATCGCTGGATTTAGGATGCTTCAGCCACTCACGGGTGAATTCTCGTAATCAATAGGCTCGCGCAAGCAACTCCTCTGTCGAATTCCACCATGTTTTCGCATCCATAATAGGACGGACTGCGATTTGTACTTTGGCTTTTTGACAGTCAATAAACTCGTTTCGATGACCAGGTGTCAACTTAACCAACTCAGCTTGCATTCGCTGCTAGATGATGGTCAGTTTCAGAATATTAAGAGTATCTTGAAATACGTACTTTCTCAATTATCATGGCCAAACCTGGTTTCATAGCAGACACCTTATTGATTCTAGCGTTGCCCTCTTTTCGAAGTCTTTGACTCTTCCCAATATCTGTGCTATCATTCTCTCCAAATTGCCGATTGCGCTCATGTGCTTCCCACGACATTGTATGGCCTTTGACACCGAGACTGCTCATGAATGCACCTAAAGCAAGCTGAATGACATGTGCCATGCATGGTATGTAGTCTCTCAATGCATGCCACACGATTCTTCAGGCCTGAAGTGTGGATTGTAGTTCCCGAGTGATCGGGTAATTTGAGGAGGCGTTATCAGTTGTCATTCCAAGCAAGCGGCCGTCAGTAAGCTCAAAACAATCCAGAACTTCATTCAAATGTGTGGCTAGCCTTGCTCCAGTATGTTGACCCTTGACCTATTATCCTGAATTAGCTGTTGAAATAGAAAAAGAACAGGCTATTGACCTCATCAAAAGCGAGTTGCACTTCCTGCATTGCCCAATTGCGATCCATATAATATGCAATGACCGACAGTATTGCTAATTTATTTGTTGATGTCCACCTGTCCAAAGCTAAACTAACTTTATTCCTTGTTGGCAACTGCTTCTTAATTGCATCCACAGTCAGGGAGTATTCCCTCCAACAAATGTTGCTAAGGGTGCTCGCTGACGGCAGCACCAGCTCGCTGCGTAATACGTTATATGACCGCCGTAGCTCAAGGTTTGACATAGCGTTCCATGGAACCTGAGCCGAAACAAATCCTAACATCAGGTAGCAATTCGAAGTGTCTTGGTGAAATTCGGCGGTTACAAAGTCCTTAGCTGCTAGTTTGGAGCATTTTGTCTGTCAATACAGTCAATATAGCTTAGAAGTCAATGTCGCCAATGAATTGCTCTTGCAAACTTGATATTGTAATCCCACGACTTCCTTGCCTCTTCAATATGGCCAGTGATGCTTCATCGACTGTTGAGCTAGTCAATTCAGTAACCTCCGACTCTGTTAATTCGTTCAACTTTGCAATGTGCACTTTCGCCAGCAAGTGTATGCCCATTGAGCTGGTCCCATGTTCTGATGGATGGCGGAGAACTTGATGACAAACGATACATATGATGCCAGGGCTGCCGGTCTCCTCAA